>ERZ827452.2117-NODE-2117-length-15892-cov-13.490434_pt1 | contig 15892 bp, 11 predicted proteins | sample MGYA00519866_ERZ827452 | MGnify/ENA primary metagenome ERZ827452 (study PRJEB31778, sample SAMEA3449307) | human gut metagenome | biome: human gut; feature: human-associated habitat; material: faeces | place: United Kingdom | collected 2010/2012 ... | reverse complement strand
CCTGTATCCTGTCCGGGAAGGCATCCAACGGAAGACCTGTTTCCGGAATGCCTTCCACCTCCGAACGAAGCATGTTGGTCAAATGAATGGTATCAAACATAGCCACCTCCTTCCTGTTTGGGAAGTTTATCACCAATAGCGAAAGCTTCATAATGGAAACGGCGCAGGAAGCGGTCGACATCCGCCTGCGTGTACTAGTATTTGTTGCCTTCGCGCGAGTAACCGAGATAACCGTTGTCGCACAACTTTTTCAGATACTTCTCCTTGATGTGCAGTTTCTCCATCAAAGACTTGTTGTCATAAAGAAAGTGTCCGCCTTTATGATCCGTTGGCGACAATTTCTCCTGTTTCTCTACTATGCTGAGAATCTTTTCAAGCAGTTCCCGGTCGCATAGTTTCTTTTCTCCATTTAATTTTTGAGCCATAGTTTATTGTATTATGGCTTAATCTTCCTTATGCACACTCGGACTGTAAACCGGGTTTATGTGCAATGATACGACTGTGCACATCGCGCCAGAAGCACGGCGCAAAGATTCAAACTCTTTTCTACTAATGTCTTTTTGGATTTTATTTGTTTTTGTTATATCTTTGTGCCTGTTCCCGGATGGGAGTATCTCTTGGATGAGAGATCGCGCTGGATTAGTGCAAGGTATCATGCAAACGAAAGTTTCTTGGCGGCTTGATCATTCCTACTTGGAAGTGAATAAGTAGTTGGTATACTACCCTATTTTATTATTAATTTCGAAAGGAATGGTCAAAGAAAATTATGAATACTAAATCAGTAATTCTCAAATCAGAGAATCAAACTTAGGTATCAGTTACAAGATCTATCGAAGGCATCTGCATCCAAAAGATTGTCATGCCAATTTCACCACTTGGCTTCATCAATCTAATGCATCATGCAGATAGCAAGGTCAACCCTAGAAAAGCAAAGATCAATTCTATTGTCAAAGCAATTGAGGAAACATTGCAATTCTCCCCGGAGCTCTATTTCTTTAGTTCAAAAGGTATTCTACTTTCGTCCATCTATGTCGATCTTTTAGACCGCAATAGAGTGCGCCTTAGTTTTTCTGAAGAAGAAATGGAGGGAATAATGGACGGTGGACACAACGCATTTGCGTTATGTCGATTCATTGCAAATGTTATTAATGATGATAACTTGAAAACTTGGGACGATTGTATTAGATATTATCGCAATGAGGATACTTTTGCCTCGCTGAAAGTTGGATATGAATCCCACATTGGGCAACTGAAATTTTCTATTCCAATTGAAGTTATAGCTCCTGTAGATAAAGATGAAGCATCAATTGAGTATTTCTCTAATCATATACTTGAAATTTGTTCGGCAAGAAACGCCAATGTCTCACTGAATGAAGCGACAAAGAGCAATAAGGAGGGTCTGTATGAAGATCTTAAGAGATGCTTAAAAGGCAGTTACCGTGAAAATATTGCATGGCGAAGTGGTGAACCAGGTACGATAAAATGTGACGATATCGTTGCGTTGGCCTGCCTACCCTTAATAAAATTGCATGAATGTGGTTATTTTGATGGCAATCCCAACATTGGAGTACTTAACCGAATAGCTATATATTCACAAAAGAGCTTGTGTGTTAAATATTACCGTAATTTAATGAAAGATAAATCCGTTTCCGAACAGCAACTCGGGAAATACGATCTTACAGACAATGCGATCAGATCTGGATTTGAACTTGTTGATGATATTGTCAGATTTTTCGACAAAATTTATTACCACTTTCCAATGGTCTATAATAGGAATTCTGGCTCTTTTGGCCGTATCACAGGAGTAGTGCAGAAGGAAAATGAAACAGGCGGTTATATCAGCAAATTTATTGGTCCATTTAATACCTATCCAAAACGATCTATATATAACTATGCGTATGGATTTTTCTATCCGATCATTTGTGCACTCACCTCATTAATGGTATTCGAGAACGGCAAGTTGAAATGGAGAATAAATCCTCTAACAATAAATTTTGAAGATGAGAAAGTGATTAATAACTTTGCATTTTATATCGATATGGTGAAGCAGGTTCAATATGACCCTCAAAAAGTTGGCAAATCCAGCCTATCATATAAAGTTGCTGACATAGTACTACAAAACATCATGAACGAAATGTTAGCATAGGAATAAAAGGATTCTACTTTGAATATAGATATAAAACCACCAGCGCGATAAACAATAAAAATTTGTTTGTCGCGCTGGTATTTAATTGTTTAATCTATCCGAGGAACGTTAATACTCCTCCTCGTTGAAGAAATTTATACATGTTGATTATCAGTATATTATGAAATACTAAATGAAATTTGCGCAAACAAACCGCACCGTCCGAGACGGGCTGGGGCGATTGAAGGAATGGGTGGACAAACAAATTTTATCTCTTATACAATAGGCGTCATAATAATCTTGTCTTTGATAGCGTCTTTTAAGATTTTACTATTAGCATCGTTCTTTTTCAATAATGTAATCAATAATTTGCGGTATTCTTTTTTATTCCTTACACCTATCTCTTCACAAATTTTGGAATTAGGAATCAACGCATTCTTTAAATTAAATACACGTAGAATTCCGTCGTAATCTTCATTATCTAATATCTTCTGAAAATCAGTCTTAATATCATCGTAAATCTTCTGCCTGTCAATTCCTCCATACTTGGTATCTATTTCTTTAATGACATCAACAAATTCATGTGTACTAAAATCTGTTAATTCTTGATATTTTCGTGATAAAATCTCCTTGAAAAATAGAAGAATTTGTGATGGCATTTCTTTTGCGAAGAAATCAATCAGATTCTTCTTGACAGTTTTAAATACATCATCGGGAACCTTCCCCATATGATTTGCCACAGCTTTTATAACATCCTCGATTAATAAAAGGTTTTCTGCCTCAGCAACATCTAACACCCATATATTTTTTGAGACAAGATTATTTATATCCACTTTGTCTCTTCTATCCCTATCTATAATACCATAAGAGTGAATACGGTGGATTTCAAATGCATCATTGAAAGATTTGGCTATCTGAATAACCTTCGTGCAACTATTTACAGGTTTTAACGTATAGTCTGAAAATACTTGACTATATATTTCATAATCAATACTGCTGTCATCCCCTTCTATAAATATAACTGGTAATCGACTCCCTAATACTTCCAAATATAACTGTTCAGGGATAGGCATTGCTCCATTTAATATTTCATAATCCCATTTCCCATCTTCATAAGACTTGGCCCATATTTTCTTAGCATTTTGTCTTGAAAACGCAAAATCGATGCTATGCGTGAGATAAATAAACACACAATCAGGACGCTCGTTTTCAATCAAGTCAAATAAGCGTTTGATTAATGAAACATGAATGTGCATTTCCGGCTCATCAATGATGATAATTGATTTTTCAGGAGCGCATAATACCTCGCCAATAAGATAAAAAATACATCTTTCGCCATCACTCATTTCCGAACCATTGTACTTCTTATCTGGATGCCCATCCTGATATGCATCTATAACACCTGCTCTTTTTTCAAGTTTTCTATGAGGCAATACACTTTCCCAAATTCTCTGGATTTTATCTAATTTTGTAATTGGTTTTTCTCCGCCATGATCTTTATAATAAACAGACTTCTCATATTCTTCTGAATGAAGTAATACCATTAGCTTATCATAATCATTCAGCAAGGAAGTATTTAAATTATGATTCCAACGACTACTCTTTCTACCATGCCGTTTAAGCCAATTTTTGTCTTCATAATGCATACCATACAACAAGTCCTCAACTGCTATTTCTATAGATGTGGTACTAACGGAAGATGGCATACTTAAAGACTTTTGCGCAGATATACGGTGAACCTTTTCATAATTATTCTCTTCTATCCAACTTCCGAAACGTGTTTTTCCCGCACCATTTGCGCCAACAACTACAAGTTGCTCAAAATTAAGTTTCACATTTTCAACTTCGCCTTTTTTAGGAGGCAATAATATTTCCATATCTTTCAAACTTATAATTCAAATTAATAATACATCTCAATATACTGATATGCCCGTTCAAACACATCATTGTCTTTAATTTGATACTTAACCCAGAGGATAGAACGCAGTTTCTTTTTTATTTCCCTACGAGCTGTTACACTCTGGAATGCATCATTAAATTGACGAACTATGTTAACGACTTCGTTATCTATATCATTCACGACCTGCTCTACAATGATTGGAGTCTCTTCTGTTTTTATACTTTGGAAGAGATCTGTTAATGCCGCACGAGCTTTAGCCCGTTTGTCCTGTGGTTCATCCTTCTTTTTTTCTTCTTCAAGCAGGTCTTTGGCCAAAACAAGAAGTTGTTTCAAGAAATCGATGCTACTTATTAGATTCTGAGCCATTCTCTCTCGTAACTCATCCAATTTTTCAGCAAACTTCTTAAAATTAGGATCTCCTTTATGTTCACCTAATCTCAAGCGTAACATCTTCTCTATTTCTACTATTTTCTTCTCACGAGCTTTCTCGTCTTCGAGAACTGTATCTATAACATCTGAATCTACTACCAAATCCTCCAATGGAGTTCCAATATCAATGGTCTCGATATTTCTATGTATAATCTCTATGGTCTTAGCTCCTAACAAAGTCCAAATAAGGTTGCCTCCGCTCACCGGACGTACACTTTGATATACCTGTGCCAACCATGTATAGTCATTCTGAAATGCAGTCAGAAATGAATCCGGTGAGACAATTTCCCAAGCTTTATTTAAGCGGGCAAAATGACGACCAAAGCTTGTCTTTACCTGATCATCCTTCAAACATTGTTGGGCTGCGGTAAGCCCCTCCCATCCGCCAATAGTCCTATCAACACCAGGGAAAAACTCGATGCATTGCTGCATAAATGTAGGAATTAGACCTTTAATCTCATCTATATTCTTTACTATGGTTTTTACTGTTTCCTCATCAAAAGCAAGGCTCTTTGCAACATCTTCAAATACCCCCACAAAATCGACTATCAATCCGCATTTTTTATTTTCGTTATATGTACGATTGGTTCTACATATAGCTTGCAATAGGGTGTGGTTTTTCATCGGCTTATCCAGATACATACATTGAAGTATTGGAGCATCAAAGCCGGTCAACAATTTACTTGTTACAATAACGAATTTTAGCGGCGACAATGGATCTCTAAACTGGTCTAACAGTTTTTTCTCCTCATCACGACTACGTTTATAAGCTTTGTAATCGTCAGCCTTGTCTCCCGACGTATGCATTACAATAGTCGTTTGGTCATCGGTTCCAAGAAGAGCATCCAAAGCTTTTTTGTACTTAACGCAACACTCTCTATTATAAACGACCACTTGCGCTTTCATACCTGTAGGTTCTACATATTCTCTAAAATGAGTAACTATGTACTTACAGACATCATTGATGCGTTTTTCAGCGGTAAAAAAGGCCTCTACACTTGTACGCCTTACTAATTCATTTTTGTCCTCTTCGCTAATCTGGTCAGTAAGTTCATCGAATTCCTTCTGCAAATTAGCATTATCCAAATGCATCTCAACAGGAACCGTTTTGAAATTAAGTTCCAATGTCGCCTTGTCTTCCACAGAATTTTGAAAAGTATATTTAGATATATAGCCATACTTGTCTTCTTCTGCACCAAAACAAGCAAATGTATTATGATCATTACGATTGATTGGCGTGCCTGTCAAACCAAAGAAAAATGCATTTGGCAATGCAGTTCGCATCTTCTTGCCCAGATCCCCCTCCTGCGTCCTATGAGCCTCGTCCATCAATAGAATAATATTGTCACGATCATCAATTACTTCACCATCATTTAAGTCACCAAACTTAAATATCGTAGTTATCAATATCTTTCTTTGGTGTATTTTCTCCTCTAATTCTTGCTTGGACGAGATGCTGTCAATATTTGGTATTTCAGCACGGGTAAAATCACCGGTAATTTGATCTTCAAGGTCAATCCTATCGTCCACAATCACAACAGTAGGAGCTTTCAAAACCTCTTGTCTCCGAAGTTTCTGTGCCGCAAATACCATCAACCATGACTTGCCGGATCCTTGGAAATGCCAGATCAAACCTTTACGAGGTCCAGAACCATTTGTATATGTAGACAACACACGCTGAACTATAGCTTCTCCACCCAAATACTGTTGGTAGCGACATACAATTTTTATCTTTTTCCCTCCTGATGTTCCTGTAAAAACAGAATAGAATCGATATATATCCAAAAGCCTTTCAGGAGTCATCAATGAAACGTAGTTATGCTCTGTATCTTCCAATGTTCCATGCTTTCGTTCTTCATCTGCAAACCATGGTCCCCACTTGTCAACAGGACAACCTATACTTGCATACTGTAATTCCCTCCCTTCACTAGCAAAAGTGAAGATATTAGGAACAAACATCTCTGGAATACTTTTCTGATAATGCATGATATCTGCAGCACCATCTGCCCAAGTAACTGAAGCCTTTACAGGAGTCTTTGCCTCTCCTATAATCATCGGTATGCCATTTATAACATATACAAAATCCAGTCGCTTGCCTCCCTCCTTATTTTTTCTAGGATACTCCCACTGATTGGTTACTATACAACGATTCTTATAAGCGTCATCAGTTTTTGCGAAGAAACGAATATTGATATTATCACCATTTTCACCAAAAGGATATGAGTTCTCCTCAAACAACAACTTCCGGAACTTATCATTTGCCGTTATAAGTTCATCTGATGAGCTGCCACTAGTAATACATGCTCTCAATTTGTATATTACTTGTTCAGCTTGCTCTGGAGTAATAGGGTTCAGAGCCAACAAAGCCTCCATCAGCCATTGAACAACAAGGACTTCGTCAGGAAGTCTAGGAACAAATTGTGGCTCCACATATATCCAGCCGCATTTACCTGCTGCATTGATAAACATCTGCTCTACGGTATTTTCTTCATTAAAGTATGCCATATATAATTATTTTTATTTCTAATTGTAATATTTTGATTTGTCAGCCTGTTGGAGGGTAGAAACGAACTGTAGTTGTTCTCTCATGTTTGGAACAGGAACAGTCATTTTCTTAATGTCTGTGAATACTATATCAATCTGGTTTGTTGATCCAGTAACATACTGCCTATATATTTCTGCTTGAGTATCACTAAGAGATAGATATGAATTTAGAACTTCAGGAAGAATCACTGATCTATCAGTTGAAATAGCAATCACATGACCATCATTGACATATTGATTTTCATCTGATGGACAGCTGAATACGCAGCATCTGCCAAGAGTTCCATTTCCTGTGGCATTCAATAAAACATCACCTGTTTCTAGGGTTCTTTTCTTAACAGGAACATTTTTATTATGATATTTTACATTCTCTAAATGTTGTCCATCCCAATGTACACAAGCCTGATTTATCACAACAACAGAAGAAGAATCAACATATTTAGGTGTTATCCCCTTACCCATAATGGTACAAACGGATTCAAGAGTCATCTCTTTATGAGCCCTGCGATACATCTCGATAAATTGCGATTTGAAACCAACAAATTTTGATTTATCGGCCTGTTCAGTTATAGCGATAAAAAGACTTTGCTCATCGTCTGATGCATTAGGAATACCAATCTCTAAATATTTGTTCATATCCAGATTTTGTATTCCTGTCGTTTTACTCCCCATACTACGCACGTAGGTTTTATTCATCTGATAATAATAGAACAAGGAGTAAAAGGCATAGCGCGGATCTATATCTTTAAATCGTAATACTTGCGTAAAGTTGTTACATAAATATTGGTCATCTTCTTCGAATAGAACAACTCTACCTACTGGATTTTCAGCTGTACCTCCCGACCTTTCAAGAATTGTATCAAATTTCTTAATAGTCTTCCGTTTCACTTTTTTTTCAATAATTGAGCGCGTAACGACATCTGATAAATCTAATTTTCCTGCATTTGTAAAATTAGTTGTACGGATAACCTTTACTCCACTTCCATCCTTATCTTCCACGCCCCATTCCCCAGGATAATTGTCAGCAATGTAATCACTAACAGGTGTTGAGGAATGATTCCCAAACATCTCGATAAATTGCGACTGAACTCTCATGTTATCCAAGATATTTACGGTGGGACAATTTGACATTATTCTGATTCACCATAGCATATTGCAAGGTGGTATCAAGACTTTGATGTCCTAAAAGGTGTTGTACCTGTTCTATTGGCATACCTTTGTCAATAGCCATGGTAGCTAAGGTGCGGCGGAACTTATGCGGATGCACTTTATGGATATTTAATGTACGTCCTAATTTTCGAAGTCGTATCTCGACACCGCTGATTAACAACCGTTCAAATGGTGCAAGCAATGAAACAAAAAGAGCTTCATTATTATCTGTACGCTCTGAAAGGTAGTTCTGAAGGTGAATTTTGGTCCGGGCATCAAAATATACTTTACGCTGTTTATCACCCTTACCGGTTACAATACACTCCCGATTCTGAAAATCAATATCACTCTTGTTAAGTTTTACCAATTCACCAACACGCATACCTGTAGAAGCGAGCAAATCTATCATTGCAAGGTCGCGACTACAGCCTGCATGATCCCTCATAATCTCTAAAGCCTCATCCGAATAGATTTCTTTGACGTTTTTTCCTACTTTCACTTTGTGAATCCTTCTAACCGGACTCTTCACTATGTAGTTTTCGTCCTCTAGCCAGGCAAAAAAACTGGAAAGAATGCGTCGAATATTATCCACGGTCACCTTGCTTGCTCCACTTTCTTTCTGATAATTATTGAGATAGGTACGTAAATCATCTGTTGTAACATGAGAAATCTTTTTTCCAACTTTCAACAAAGCATTATTCAGCGTGCTTCTGTAGTACGCTATTGTTTTTTCCGAGCATCCCTCCACACTCTTTGAAGAAAGGAATGCACTAACAAGTACCGAATTTGATTCTTCTGTATCTTCGGACTTGATTTCGGTCACGCTTACATTACGAAAAGCATATTTAAGGACCTTCCGCAACTGACAAAGCTGCTCATTACTAAGAGTATTGAGCATAGCCCGTTCTATGTCGTTAATTAAAATGTCTATCATATCTGTAATATGTTGGTTATTAATTATCGCGCGACCTATATTATATGTTATATTGATTTTGATTTCAATCTACTTTATCACTCAGAAGTGACCAAGAAATGTGACTAAGTTAATGCTCGCTTATATTTTTGACTCCTGCTATTTGGTTTGTCTGGAATTGTCATCTCTAAGTGCCCGCTCTCTATAAGAGGATCAATGTATCGATGTTTAACATTATACCGATGCTTAAGTCCCAAACGCCCCATTATCTCTGTCATGCTACGAGGGGTAGAACAAAAATCAAGAATATCATTAAGTGTTTCATTTAACTTGGTCACTGACTTAGTCACTTTTTCGTCATTTGTGACCAAGTTAAGTGACAAAGATGGTTTTACCACAACTTCAAAAGCTGTGATTTTATCCACATTGAATATCGGTTCCGGATTGCCGTTCTCCTGCAAAAGAGTCTTGACACGCTGAATTCCACGATTGAACATGTTAACATACTTTAATCCACGCATGGCTTCAGCTACGATCGGATTGCGATAATCATTCACCATTGGAAAATTTTCTGGACGAGCCTCACCATAAAGCCCTCCGGCATTCAGTATCTCGATACGATCTTCGTATTGATAAAATCTGATAGGCATATTAGACTGATAATCTCTGTGCATGCAGGCGTTCATCAGCAATTCCCTTAATGCCTTATCTGGATAGTTGAATATATCCTTTTCGCGTAACATACTGATTGGTATAGGTCGTGATGTGACCACTGCATCCCGTACAAAACTTTCCAATTGAGGGAGCATCTTGGAAAGACACCCTTTTATCTGCCGCTCGTTAATGATTTCACTACCCCTGTCTTTTCCTGCAAAACGGACATATTGTACATAACATCCATGCAAGAAATACTGCGGATCTCTACCGAAAAGAATGATAGCAGCGTTAGTAGGGCATTCATGCTGAAGATCGTACAAATGGATTGAGGCCAACTGTTCTTTAATATCACGACTGTCACTTTCCAATACTTCATGGTCTATGATCTGAGGAAGATACTCACGCTTGATATAATCCGTGTCAATGTCTTTTATTGTAGCACCGAAACAAGGTGTTGCATCGAAAGTCGCCATATAAGAAGTTCTACGCTCAAACAAGATCCGCTCTTCGGCTTCTGTTGCAATGTCTCTACGTGGACCAACACGGACAAACGTCCTGCCACGATAGCGAACAGGCGGAACCAATGAAGGTGAAACTTCAGCGACGAGCAAATCACCATCTTCATATTCAAATCGTTCTACCGACATGATAGGCAGTGGCAGGATATTGCCATCAGAGCGTATTGCGGCAATCTTCTTCAACAGAGCGTCAGTAACTTTCAATCCTGACAAGGTACCATTGTCGTATGCACCAAGAATCAAATATCCTTTCTTTCTGGAATTAGGCAAATCATTGGCAAATGCACAAATCGCTTCCTGGAATTTGTCCATATCTCCAGTCGAAGTTGTTCGCTCTATTCTATATGTTTCTGTGCTTTGCAATAAGGCTCGCACTTCTTCTTTTGTTATCATATAACTTTAACCGTTTATTAAGCTCTTTATTACTTGGTCAATTGCATCAATTGATTTACGCAATTCAAATTTTGATTTATCGGCCTGTTTATATATTGCTTCAAAATGCCTTTGCTCTTCTATTGAGGGCACCCCTACCATAAAATGTTCAAGGTATGCAGCTGCGACCCTCTTCTGCCCACCTGTCCCGGACATATTTTTTGCAGCACGTTCACGAAATACAGGCATTTGCGTTAATGCTAACAACCAATAAGGACTAGATATTTCGTTAATTGGTCGTAATACATGGAATTCTGTAGATCCCATTCCTATTCCATTTGTAAGACCTTGTGCAATAGCTCCTTTGCCATTCTCCATACAAGGTGTAATCTTAGCAAACAAGACATCATTATTCTCAAAATATGTAAAGCCTTTTTTTACTTTTCCATATTCTTCGTCAAGTATATCTAGTAAATGTCCATCTTCACTTACAGCTGACATGGGGACAAAAGAAACTTTATCTGTATCATGAAGAGTAATGTTAGGCCGTCTTGGATTAATGCAACAGCACTCTCCTAGCTTCTTCAATTCATTCTTCTGTTTTGAGGAAAGAGGATTCCCAAACATCTCGATAAATTGCGATTTCACCATCTCATCAGTAGCTGTAAGCAAGCGTTTGTAACTTTCTTTTAGACGATATGCCGCCCATAGTTTTTCAGCCAATACACGCTGCTCTTCCAAAGAAGGTAATTCAAATTCATAAGAAGCTAAATCAGAAAATAGTACATAGGGGTTAGTTGATCCTTTTGAATGAGAAACTGACCACTCAGTAAATTTATCAGAAAGCATTATAAATGGCAACAAACTTTGTAAAAAGACATTATCATCCTTTGTTTCAAGGACAAAAGTAGTATTAGCACAAATGCCCTCAAAATCTGCAACTGCTATCTTCTTCAAATAAGTACGACGAGAACCATATAATATTTGTCCTGGTTTAAATATGCGTGTAAATGCTGGACCTACATCATCGGTCGAAAATTTACCCTTACGATGAATAGTAAGATCTTCTGAATCCATATGATCGCCTGCAATATAAAACTCATATGGATTATTATCTCTATCAACGTTTACTTTTACTTCGCGTACAATGTTACCAAATTTTGTCACTTTCATTCTGTAAGAGATTTTCTAATTTGTCATACTCTTTATGCATTTCCTCTGAAAATGCTTTCCAATTAATATATTCATCATTAAATACATATTCTTTACTGTTCCTTAAAGAAGAAATATAGTATTGAATTCCGATTAATGATTTGTTAGTTAATATAGTATTATTATCGATAACCTTAGAAAAGCCTTCTATATCACTATAATTTTCATACGCTTCTACAATTCTTGTTATATGTTTCGGTTCTAGGTAGCTTTCTGCGTTTTTTCTTGTTACTTCGGATTTAGCGTCAATAAACAATATTTTACCGCATCTATTGTTAGGTTTAACTTTGCGGCATATAATAATGCAGGCCTCCATAGATGCATTAAAAAATAAATTTGGTCCTAAACCTATAACGCAATCGAGCCAATCCTTCTGAATGAGTTGTTCTCGCATTGACTGTTCTTCGTCTCTAAATAAGACCCCATGCGGAAACAAGATGGCACAACGGCCTGTTTTATCATCCATCGAAGCAAGAATATGTTGAAAGAATGCGTAATCAGCACGACCTTGTGGCGGTGTTCCTAAAAAGTTCCTTCCCCACTTGTCATGCATAAATGCTTCTCGATCCCATTGCTTAATCGAGTATGGAGGATTAGCCAATACGACATCAAACTTGCGTAGTTGGCTACCTTCAACAAAAGCAGGTCGTTCCAAAGTATCTCCACACACGATTGAGAAATCCTCCACTCCATTGAGATAGAGATTCATTCGTGCAATCGAACTGGTCAGGACATTTATTTCTTGCCCAAATACCTTTACGCCTTGCCACGGCAGGCCTTTGGCACGAAGGTAATCCAAACATTTCACCAGCATCCCTCCAGATCCACATGTCGGGTCATAGATACTTTCCCCCGGTTGAGGCTGGAGAATTTCTGCCATCAAGGTTACCACAGTACGATTAGTGTAGAATTCTTGCGCTGTATTACCTGCATCATCAGCAAATTTCCCAATTAAATATTCATAGGCTTGTCCCATTTCATCAGCAGGACAGGAAACAAGCGAGAGGTCATAACGGGAGAAGTCTTCGATAAGCGAGGTGATGATATGATCTGGCATTTTGGCTTTGTTAGTCCATCCGTCCTTGGGTCCGAAGATTCCCTCGAGCCCCCCTACAACATGACCATCAACTTCAACGCCAGGATTGGCTTGTTCAATAGCTATGAATGCTTCTACTAATCGCTGTCCAACATTTTCGGTAACAGACCGGACATCATTCCAATGTGCTCCATCTGGTATTCGAATAACAAATTCCTGCGCTTGCATACCGGCGTACTCTTCACCTCCTTCACATACAAACCCTGCATACTGTTCATCATACACATCACTGATGCGCTTAAAGAAGAGAAGTGGAAAGATATATTCTTTATATCCTGCGGCATCAATCTGTCCTCGAAGTCGCGTTGCAGCTCCCCATAGGAACTGTTTCATTTCGTCGAGCGATATGGGCTCATCTTTTATTCTATATTTTTTTGCTTCAGCCATACTCAATTTTCTATCAGTCTGGTAAATTCTTGTTCAGCCAATTTTACCGCCTCGATCGCTTCCAAAAATTCACGCTTTACCTCTTCGTATGGACGAACAGTCTCACGATGATAGTTGATATAGCGATTTGGAGACAGGTTAAATTCTTTATCTTCTATCTCATTTAAAGTAACGACCTTAGAATAGTCTTCCACATCCTTATAATCCAAATAAAGTTGATAGATATGATCAACATCCTCTGGAGAAAGGATATTCTGTGCTCGCTTTTGTGTCAGTATTTTTGTGGCATCAACCATGAGAACTCTTGCAGAGCGTTCTGCAGGTTTCATACGGCGCAGAATAAGAAAACATGGTGATAAGCCCGTCCCATAGAAGAGTTTGTCGCCCAAAGTTACAATAGCCTCTATCAAATCACTCTTGACCATTTTCTCACGAATACGACCATCTTCATTACCACGGAACAAAATGCCTTGCGGCATGACTACTGCCATGCGGCTGTTCCCCGGTGCCATGGATTTTACCATGTGTTGAATCCATGCATAATCACCGCAAGAATCACTTGGTGTTCCCCAGATATTGCGACTGAATTTATCAGACGACCATTCGGTGGCTCCCCATTTTTCAAGCGAAAAAGGCGGATTAGCTATCACACAATCAAACTTGGCGATCTCACTTCCTTGCAGAATCTTTGGTGAACGCAAAGTATCTCCCTGCATAACATTAAAATCACTGGCACCATGCAAGAAGAGATTCATTTTGGCGATTGCTGCATTTACCACATTTTTTTCTTGTCCGAATATGCTACCACAACATAGGTTATCATGATGCATGTGATGGACTGCCTCTATCAGCATACCTCCGCTACCACAGGCAGGATCATATACAGTTTCTCCAGGCTTGGGATCAAGAATACGAATCAATAAGTTTACCACCGGACGTGGAGTATAGAACTCACCGGCTTTTGCCTTAGAGTCATCTGCAAATTTTTTCAACAATACTTCGTATGCATCGCCCATCAAATCTGCCGGGTAATCCTTATTTCCCAATCTTCGAGTAGACAAGTGTTCGATCAGATCGCGGATTTTACTGTCCGACAGGTTTTTCTTATCTGTCCATTTTTGAGCACTAAACACAGACAACACGCCATATAATGTATCTGGATTAGCTAACTCAATGCCCCTCATCGCTCCAACAATTGCAGCTCCAAGGTTTTCAGTACGTTCTCTAATATCTATCCAATGACAACCATCAGGAATTACAAATCTATGTTGTTCCGGTAATGATGCATACTCTTTGTCTCCTCCGCTTTCGTCAAGTGCCGCCTGTATTTCCTCATCATAAACATCTGAAATGCGTTTAAAATATAGGATAGGGGTTATATAATCTTTGAAATTATCCTGGCTTACAGGTCCTCTCAATATATTACACGCCTCGAACAAGAAGTTATACAAGTTTTGAACACCTTCCATCCTAATAGACTTTTCGTCTTTGGCAATTATATCTTCTTCTGATTTATATTTCTTTTTAGCCATATCTTAGTGGAAATACTATTTCGTAGAGTTAAGAAGTTCCTTCACGTCAACATCAAGAACACGTGCTATTTCTCGCAGTGTGGCGACATCTGGCTGAGAAGTATTAGTACACCATTTTGAAATAGTTGCAGGATTTTTTTGTAAAACCCCCGCAAGCCATTTACTGGTTTTCTTTTTCTCTACAAGAACTACTTTTATTCTATTCATATCATCCATAGCTTCCATCGCATAAATTATATTGCTTTAGGCGCAAAGATAATTAAAACCAGACCAAAAATAAGTAACCCTTAAAATAATTATCCTTAATAGCTATCATTTTCTTTTATTATACATTCTATTATGTTTTGCCACTATCCCTATCGCAAACATCAGACACCTTCTCCGATACGCCTCTTCCTCCTCGTCCGGCCTGCGGCCGTCCCAGCGAAGGTCTGAGTCGTAATTGCCACCACCTCCGCCACCGGAAGAGATTGCAACGGGCGTTCCTCCGGCAAGAGCATCGGCGATGGCAAATATCTTTAAGCGGAGAGAAGGGTTTGCAAACTGGTCAAGCATTGTTTCCAATGTAGATTTCAGTTCATCATTATTTTCGATAAGCGTTTTAACATCTTTCCGTAGTTGGTATAATTCTCCGTAATCCGCCAATATATTGCGTTGGGCTGCTTCGACTTGCCGTGCCGCATCACTCCTATATAGGGATTCTATCTTGCGGACAATCTCGGTAAACTGCTTGGCGATAGACTTGTTCTGACGTTCAACCCATTTGTCCGTACCAAACAGGGGAACTTTCTCTGTTATTTGCGGAGATACGAAATCAATTTTGTGGTTGCGAAATGGCTGGATAACCGAACGGGCTTTCGCAGCATCCTTTGTCAATTGTTCCAATTCCTGCTCCTTTACCTGAAGTTTACCTGTTTTGTCATCCAACTTAACCTGATAATCGCTAATGAGTTTCTGTATGTCCGCCTTCTGCGCTTCATACTTGTCAAGAGTTATCTTGCCAGACGCGAGAGCTTCATCGATTTCTTTAAGCCGGTTCCTTCCGGCAAGCATTTCCC
>ERZ827452.2112-NODE-2112-length-15934-cov-6.819258_pt1 | contig 15934 bp, 17 predicted proteins | sample MGYA00519866_ERZ827452 | MGnify/ENA primary metagenome ERZ827452 (study PRJEB31778, sample SAMEA3449307) | human gut metagenome | biome: human gut; feature: human-associated habitat; material: faeces | place: United Kingdom | collected 2010/2012 ... | reverse complement strand
CCCTCGGGATGTGACCCCCGAGGCCACCATGGCCGTGGCCACCCGTCTGGCCCCCGGCATTGCCGAGGCCATCCGGGCTGCTTCGATGGCCATCACCCCCCGCGCGATGCTCTCCCGCGCGGTGTCGGTCATCCGGGGGAAGACGCTGATCGTCAACCTGCCCGGCAGCCCGAAAGCAGTATGCGAAAGCATGGATGTGTTTCTGCCGCAGATGCCCCACGCGCTGGGGCTCCTGCGCGGAGAAGTGCGCGACTGCGCGCGCTGATCGATGCCTTTACATTTTCTGGAGGTTTGGAACAACATGAAACGTCGTACCCTGATCCTGGGCTCTCTGGCCCTGTCCGCTTCCCTGCTGCTGAGTGCCTGCGGCGGCTCCGCTGCTTCCTCTCAGGCCGCTTCCGCCTCTTCCGAGGCCGTGGCTTCCTCTGCCGCTGCTTCTTCCGAGGTTTCCGGCGAGAGCGTCCAGCTGACCGTCTTTGCTGCTGCTTCCCTGACGGAGACCCTGAACGAGATCGCCGAGCAGTATAAGACCGTGGCCCCCAACGTGGAGCTGGTCTTCAACTTTGATTCCTCCGGTACTCTCAAGACCCAGATCCAGGAGGGCGCTGACTGCGACCTCTTCCTCTCTGCCGGCCAGAAGCAGATGAACCAGCTGGACATCACCGCTTCTGCCGACGTGAACACCGACGGTCTGGACTTCGTGGACCCCTCCACCCGCGTGGACCTGCTGGAAAACAAGGTCGTCCTCTGTGTACCCGAGGGCAGCGACAAGGGCATCGACAGCTTTGATGCTCTGGCCGAGCACCTGAAGGCTCAGGACATCCTGTTCTGCATGGGCAACAGCGATGTGCCTGTGGGCCAGTACACCCAGAAGATCCTGGCCCACTATGACCTCGACGAAGAGGCTCTGGCTGCTGCCGGTGTCATCACCTACGGCTCCAACGTCAAGGAAGTCACCACCCAGATCAGCGAGGGCAGTGTGGACGCCGGTGTCGTCTACTGCACCGATGCTTACAGTGCCGGTCTGACCCCCGTGGACGAGGCCACCGCCGAGATGTGCGGTCAGGTCATCTACCCCGCCGCTGTGCTGAAGGCTGCTCCCAACGCCGAGGCCGCCAGGGAGTTCCTGGCCTATCTGCAGACTGACCGTGCCGCCACCGTGTTCGAGGGCGTGGGCTTCACGGCGATGTAAAAGGTTAAAATCATGGATTGGTATCCCTTATGGAACAGCCTGCGCATCGCGCTCATCAGCTGCGCAGCAGTGTTCTTCCTCGGCATTTTTGCCGCTTATTATATCGCAAAGCTGCCCCGCACCGTCAAGGGCGTGCTGGACGTGGTGCTCACCCTGCCCATGGTGCTGCCGCCCACGGTGGTGGGCTATTTTCTGCTGCTGCTCTTCGGCGCAAAGCGGCCGCTGGGCATCTTCTTCATGGAGCATTTCGGCGTCAAGCTGGTCATGAACTGGTACAGCGCCATCTTTGCGTCCATCGTAGTGGCCTTCCCGCTGATGTACCGCACCGCCCGGGGCGCCTTCGAGAGCTTTGACGAGACGCTGGCCTGGTCGGCCCAGACTCTGGGACAGTCCAATGCGTGGATATTCTGGCGGGTGCGGATGCCCTGCTGCCGTCAGGGCATTCTGGCCGGTACGGTGCTGGCCTTTGCCCGGGCCTTGGGCGAGTACGGTGCTACCAGCATGATAGCGGGCTACACCCCGGGCAAGACGGCCACCATCGCCACCACGGTGTACCAGCTCTGGCGCACCAACGATGAGGCCGGTGCCATGCGGTGGGTGCTGGTGGACATCGTCATCTCTACTGTGGTGCTGCTGGCTGTGAACCTCCTGGAGAAAAAGCAGAAAGCAGGTGGCCGCGCATGAGCCTGGAAGTACATATCGAGAAAAAGCTGAACGGCTTCACCCTCCGCTCCGACTTCACCGCCGGGAACACTGCTACGGCCATTCTGGGCGCGTCGGGCTGCGGCAAAAGCATGACACTGCGCTGCATCGCGGGCATCGTGAAGCCCGACAAGGGCCGCATCGTGCTGGACGGGCGGGTGCTGTTCGACAGCGAGCAGCACATCGACCTGCCGCCCCAGCAGCGGGGCGTGGGCCTGCTCTTCCAGAACTACGCCCTCTTCCCGAATATGACCGTGGAGCAGAACATCCTCTGCGGCCTGAAAGCCGAAAGGGACAAGGCCGCCCGCAAGGCCCGCTGCGCCGGGATGCTGCGGGCCTTGCGGCTGGAAGAACTGGCCAGCCGCCGCCCGGCAGAGCTTTCCGGTGGACAGCAGCAGCGCACCGCGCTGGCCCGTATTCTGGTGGGCAAGCCGAAGATTTTGATGCTGGATGAGCCGTTCAGCGCACTGGACAGCTACCTCCGCGAGGAGGTGGAGGGCGAAGTAGGCAGCCTGCTGGCGGGTTTCGCCGGCACAGCCCTGCTTGTCACCCACAACCGGGACGAAGCTTACCGCCTGTGCCGGGACATGATCGTCATGGACGGCGGGCAGGTGCTCCGCACTGGCACCACGAAAGAGGTCTTTGCCGACCCCCGCAGCATCGCTGCGGCCCGGCTGACCGGCTGCAAGAACATCCTGCCCTGCACCCGGGTGGACTCCCACAGCGTCCGCCTCGCAGGCTGTGAGAGTCTGCTGCACCTCGCCGCTGAGGTGCCGGAGGGCTGCACCGCCGTGGGCATCCGCGCCCACGACTTCGCCCCCTGCGCCCCGGGCGCAGAGAATGCCCTGCCGGTGGAGCTTCTCTCGGCCAGCGAGAACCCCTTCGACTGGAACCTCATCTTCCAGCTGCCGGACGGCACCACTCGTCTGTGGTGGAAAGTGAGCAAGACGACCCTCTCCGTGGCCGAACCCGACGCCCCGGCCTGCCTCTCCGCCCTGCCAGAGAGCATCATGGCGCTGGTAGATCATAAGTAAACGCCAAAAGAGCCGGTGCAGATGCACCGGCTCTTGCTCTGTTTTTATGACTCGCCGAAGAATTTCTTGGCAATATCGGCACTCTGCTTGGCATCCTTGGCGTACCAGTCCGCGCCGATCTTCTCGGCGTACTCGGGCGTCAGGACAGCGCCGCCCACCATCACCTTGCAGTCGAGCTTTGCCGCATGGAGGGCCGCGATGGTCTCCTCCATGCTCTTGAGGGTGGTGGTCATCAGGGCCGAGAGCCCCACGAGGTGGACATCCTTCTCCCGGACAGTGTCCACCACCGTCTCCACCGGCACATCGCGGCCAAGGTCGATGACCTCGAAGCCGTAGTTCTCGAGGATGACGCGGACGATGTTCTTGCCGATGTCGTGGACATCGCCCTTGACGGTCGCGAGGACGATGCGGCCCTTGCTGGCCCCGGCCCCGCCCCGCTTGGCGATGGCAGTCTTGATCTCTTCAAAGGCGGCCTGTGCGGCGCTGGCGGCCTGTAACAGCTGGGGCAGGAAGAGCTTGCCCTTCTCGTACTTTTCACCCACGACATCCAGCGCCGGGATGAGGGCCTCGTCCACCAGCGTCAGGGGCTCGTTTTCGTCCAGCAGGGTGTGGGTGCGGGCGGCGGCTTCACCCTTGAGGCCCTTTTCCACCGCCTGCATCAGTGCGGCAAAAGGGCCGCTGTGAGCTGCATCCGCCTCCGCCGGGGTGTTTGACGTCTGAGACGCCTGGGCCGTCTGGGCCTGCTTCAGCGCGGCGCTGGCAGGGACTTTATCGGCATAGCGGGCGATGTAGGCCATGCTCTGCTTATCACGGTTGGTGAGGACGTTGTAAGAGTAGACCGCCGCCATCATCTCTTCGCTGGAAGGATTCATGATGGCGAGGTCGAGGCCCGCGTACATGGCCATGGTGAGGAAAGTGGTGTTCAGATAGGGGCGGCAGGGCAGGCCGAAGCTGATGTTGGACACACCGAGGATGGTGCGGACGCCCAGCTCTTTCTTGCAGCGGGCCAGCGCCTCCACGGTGGCCAGAACGTCCTGCTGCTGGGCGCTGGCGGTGAGGGTCAGGCAATCGATATAAATATCTTCCCGGGGGATGCCGTGGGCCAGCGCCGCGTCCACCACCCGCTTTGCGATCTCAAACCGGGCGTCGGCGCTGGGCTGGATGCCCCGCTCGTCGATGGCAAGGCCGACGACGGCCGCGCCGTACTTTTTGCAGAGGGGCAGGACACGCTCCAGCACTTCGGTCTCGCCGTTCACCGAGTTGACGATGGGCTTGCCGTTGTAGACCCGCAGGCCCCGCTCGAGGGCGTCTGCGTGGGAGGAATCCAGCTGCAAGGGCAAGCTGACGACACTTTGTAAAGCCTTCACCACCTGCTCCATGACGGCGGGCTCGTCCACGCCGGGCGCGCCCACGTTGACGTCCAGCACCTGCGCTCCGGCCTCGGACTGGCTGACGGCCTGCTCGAGGATGTAGTTCATGTCGCCCTCGCGCAATGCCTGCTGGAACCGCTTTTTGCCGGTGGGGTTGATGCGCTCGCCCACCACGGTGATGCCGTCCACGGTGACGAAGTCCATCGGCGAGCAGAGCACCGAGGGCATGGCGTGGGCGGGGCGGCCCGGCTTGCAGTCGGCGAAGACGCCGTTCAGCAGCTTGATGAAATCGGGGGTGGTGCCGCAGCAGCCGCCCGCCGCAAAGAGCTTCAAATCGCGGTAGGGCTTCATCTCCATGGCAAAGAGCTGGGGCGTGATGTCGTAGCCGCTGCCGTCGGCGCGGGGCAGGCCCGCATTCGGCTTGACAAAGACCGGGAAATCGCCGGGCAGAGCCTCGGCCAGCCGCTTTGCCATGGGGAAAATTTCTTTCGGGCCGAGGGAGCAGTTGATGCCCACGGCGTTGGCCCCGAGGCCCCGGGCCGTGACGGCGAAGCTCTCGACGGTGCAGCCGGTGAAGGTGCGCCCGCCTGCCTCAAAGCTCATGCTGGCGAGGATGGGCAGGTCACAGTTCTCTTTCGCGGCCAGCAGGGCGGCTTTCAGCTCGTACAGGTCGGTGAAGGTCTCAAAGAAGACGAGGTCGGCCCCGGCGGCGACACCCGCCCGGACGATGCGGCCATACTCGGCCACGGCGTCTTCAAAGGCCAGCGTGCCGTTGGGCTCCAGCAGTTCGCCCAGCGGGCCGACGTCCAGCGCGGCCAGTGCGCCGTAGGGGGCGCAGGCCCGCTTGCAGTTGGCGATGCCCGCCGCAATGATCTCTTCCAGCGTGTATTCGCTGCCCGCCAGCTTATGGGCCGACGCGCCGAAGGTGTTGGCATTGATGATGCGGCTGCCTGCGGCGGCGTACCGGCTGTGGATGCTCTCGATGAGCTGCGGGTCGGTGATGTTCAGTTCCTCAGGCCGTGCGCCCAGTTTCAGGCCCGCCGCCTGCAGCATGGTACCCATGCCGCCGTCGAGGAGGATGGTATTCGGCTGGATAAACAGTTCATTCGCTTGCACAGGTCTTGCCCCTCTTTCTATATTCGCACCGCGTGTTCAGCACGCAGTGTCCGCACCCGGCAAGGCGTCCTTTCACCGGATGGTCGCTCAGGCCCAGCAGAGCGGTCACGCTCTTGCGGGGCGTCATCAGGTCATTTTCGGTCACGCAGAGCCCGGCCCGGCGGGCGGTGTCCAGTGCCGCCGCCACCAGCGGCTGCACCCCGATGGGCCAGTCGCCGTAGCCCGGCGAGAAACGGCCCGTGAGGTACTTGTCCTGCTCTGCGGCCCACTGCCGCAGCTCGGCCTCGGCGGCGTCCGCAGCCTGTTCGGCCAGCACAGAGCCGATGGCGTCCGACGCCACACCGGCGGCGATGTCGCCCACACCAGCCCGGCGTATCTGTCCGTCCACGCCGGGGCCGACCGTCACGGCCAGAAGCACGGCCTCACTGCACCCTTCCAGATGCCGGAAGATGTCCTCCCCCTTCAAAATACCGGCCTGCGTGAGGCTCTCCACGTCGGCCTCGAGCCAGACGGCCCGGGGCGTGGCGGCGGCGAGAAGGGGCGCAGCGCACTTTTCCAGAAGGGTGAGGGTAGCGCTGTCAGCCTCGCCCCGCGCGCCGAAATACCGCGCGGCCTGCCGGATGTCGATGGATTCCGGCTTTGCTAAATTCAGGGGTCTGCTGGGGCCGATGGGCATTTTCCGCCGCCTCCTTCTTTTGAATAAAGTATGATAAGTATACCGCACCAGTAGGCTAAAATCAACACAAAAGCCCCTCCCTCAGCATTTTTGCCGGGGGAGGGGCCTATTATATGATCTTTCCTTGCAGCCCCTCGATAGGGGCGGTGGCACGGCATCAGCCGTGACGGAGAGGTTTATCAGCGGATGTCCCTGACCGACACCGCCTGTTACTTCAAAAACTTGTGGACAGCGCGGGCGACGATGCCGCCCAGGATGCCGGAGACAAGGAACTCGGCCACGCCCTGCACGCCGACCAGCAGGACGACGAACATCAGGGGGTTGGCTGCGCCCTTGACGGACACGAGGTTCTGGACGTAATCGCAGCCGTAGAAGGCCAGCACGATGTAGCCCATGAAGAACAGGGTGTTGAGGGCCGGGGCGCACATGGCGCTGACGATGTAGCTCCAGGTGCCGGGCTTATCGAAATTCTTGACAGCGTTGAAGATAAGGCCGGTACACAGGCCCATCAGCACACGCATACCCACACAGAGGATGAAGGTGTTGACGGGGCTGACCTGGAACAGCGCACCAGTCATGGCGGAAGCGCCGGTGACGGCGTCATAGAAGCTCACGGCGCCGAACACGCCGCCGAGGATAGCGCCTGCGGCGGGACCCATGGTGATGGCACCCACGGCGATCGGCAGGGTCAAAAAGCTCATGTAAAGCGGGCCTACAGGGACACTGCCCAGGCCGACGGCCTTCATGACCAGCTCAATGGCGACCAGCAGTGCCAGCCTGGTGAGGGTGCGAATGTCATTCTTTTTCATAATTCAGTTTTCCTCCTTGCTGCCGTTCCGCCCTAAATTGTCGGATACGGCGCAAACCTGCCCGTGAAATACACGGGGTCTTTTGTAGAATACAGTCTGAAATATACGGGATGTTTTGTCAGGGAACTCCCGGGGATAGCATTATAAATCAGTAGTGAAGCGGATGCCCGCATCGCGGCGGGCCGTTTCCAGCACACGGCTGACGGCCACCGAGGTGTCCAGCATCCGGCTGCAAAACTCCATATCCTCGCTCTCGATGGCGCGGGCAAAGGCGTGGAACTCCGCCGCCTGCCGGGGACGGCCTGCGCTGAGGTTGAAGTGTTCTTCCTTGCCCTTATAGGGGTGGAAGGTGACGCCGCCGCAGAAGTTGGCGGTGGATTTCTGGAGCAGATACCCCTTGGTACCCTGAATGATGTACCGGGCCGGGGAACTGCTGTCCTTGGCATTGATGCTCACGGCCTTGAAGCTGCGATACTCCATCGTCAGCACGCCGCTAGTGTCGATGCCCCGGGTGACATTAGCCGCATAGTGGACCTTGTTGGGCGAGCCGAAGAGGCCCACCACATAGCTGACATTGTAGACGCCCAGGTCCATCAGTGCGCCGCCGGCGCAGGCCGGGTCAAAGGACGGCCAGACCTTGCCGGCGCAGAAATCATGATACCGGCTGGAATACTGGCTGAAATTACACTGCACCATCGTGACGGCGCCTACCTTGGGCAGCACCTCACGGATCTTGGCGTAGTTGTCCTGATACTGCGTGGTGACAGCCTCGAAGAGGAAGAGCCTTTTGCTCCGGGCCAGCTCGGCCAGCTCTTCGGCCAGCGCCGCCGTGGGGGCCATCGGCTTTTCGACGATGACGTGGCGTCCCGCTTCCAGAGCGGCACGGGTATATTTTACGTGCAGGATATTCGGTACGGCGATATACACAACGTCCACCCAGCTCAGCAGTTCGTCGTAGCTGGTGGTGTGGCGCGGCACACCATACTGGTCGCAGAGGGCCTGTGCTGCACCGGCGCTCCGCTCCGTGCTGCAAAGAGCCTCGACCTTGAAGGGGCTTTCCGGCCCGGTGAGCCAGGGCAGGAACTCCCGGACGATCATGCCTGCGCCGAGAATGCCTAATTTCATCATAAGGTCTCTCCTTTCAAGGCTCAGCCCGCTTTGGCCTCATCGTCCCGGCGGGGACGGCGGTTATTGCGGCGGCGGGGGCTGCTGCTGTTGTTGTAAGGGCGTCTGCCTGCCGGGCGGGGACGGCGGCGCTCACCGTCGCTGCGCGGCTCGTGGTGACGCTCATGCTGCGGCGCATTGAGCTGGTAAAGGAGAGCCAGTCCCTTCAGCAGCAGCTCGGGGTCATAGATGAGCGGGTGACGGCAGAGCGGGATGACATACTTTGCCAGACCGCCTGTGACCACCAGCGTGGCCGGACGGCCCAGTTCTTCCTCGATGCGCTGCGTGATGCCGTCCAGCAGGACAGCCGTCCCCAGCACAGAGCCGGAGAGCATACACTTCTCGGTATCGACGCCGATCGCGCTTTTGGGCGAAGAAAGATGTACCTGCGGCAGCTGGGCGCACCGCTCCCCCAGCGCCCGCAGACCGGTGGAAAGTCCGGGGCAGATGACGCCGCCCCGGAAGACCTTGTTCTCATCCACCACGTTGAACGTGGTGGCGGTGCCGAGGTCTACCGTGACCACCGGCAGGGGGAAATTCGCCGCCGCGTAGGCCGCATCCACAAGGCGGTCTTTGCCGACGGCGTGAGGGTCAGGCACCCCCATCGTGAGGCCGGTGCGGATGTCGGGCGAGACGATGACCGGCTTTTTGCCGGTGTAGTGGCGGGCGCACTCGGCCAGCGCCCCCGTGATCTGGGGGACGACGCTGGTGAGGACAGCGCCCTCGAAGCGGATGGGCTTTTCCGGGTGTCTCCGATGAGAGAACACCTTTTCCATCTCGGCACGGTACTCCGCCGCTGTGCGGGTGCGCACCGTGTCCATGTGGGCCACAAAGCATACACGTCCGTCCCGGATGCCCCCGAGGGCGACGGTGGTGTTGCCTATGTCAATGGCTAAAATCATAATTCAGTTCCTCGCAGGGTCGAACCTCTCCGTCATCGCTGTGCGATGCCGCCTCTCCTACCGAGGGGAGGCCTTGGCATATCGTAAAGCCCCATCTCTTCGCCAGAGGCTCCCCTATCAGGGGAGCTGGCGCGAAGCGCCTGAGAGGTTGTATGGAGACGGGCCTGCCCGTGAGCCGCAGGCTTGACGGAGAGCTTTTTTGTATAAGTCAAGCTGTATTTTACCGCATTTTGAGCCAAAATACAACCCCAATCAAAGATTTTGTTGTGCTCTGGGCCGTTTTGCATTATACTGTAGTTATATTATCCCTATTTATAGGAGGTATTTTGGATGGATCTGAAGGGAAAATGCGTCCTTCTGGGCGTCAGCGGCGGCATTGCCGCCTATAAAATGGCCAACGTGGCCAGCGCACTGCGCAAGCTGGGGGCCGACGTGGAGGTCATCATGACCAGAAACGCCACCCAGTTCATCACCCCTATCACGTTCGAGACCCTGACAGGCCACAAGTGCATGGTGGACACCTTCGACCGGGATTTCAAGTTCGAAGTCACCCATATCTCGCTGGCAAAGAAGGCCGACGTCATCCTCGTGGCCCCGGCCACCGCCAACGTCATTGCCAAGATGGCTCACGGCATCGCCGACGATATGCTTACCACCGTCGTTCTCGCGGCCAAGTGTCCCAAGCTCGTCTCCCCTGCCATGAACACCGGGATGCTGGAGAACCCCATCACCCAGGACAACATCGCCACACTGGAAAAGTACGGCTTCACGGTCATCCCCTCCGAGAGCGGCGTACTGGCCTGCAAGGACGTGGGCAGCGGACGCCTGCCGAAAGAGGATGTCCTGCTGGACTACATCTTCCGCGCCATCGCAAAGCCGAAGGACCTCGCCGGTCTGCGCATTGCCGTCACGGCCGGCCCCACTCAGGAGCCGCTGGACCCTGTGCGCTACCTGACCAACCACTCCACCGGCAAGATGGGCTATGCCGTGGCCCGTGCCGCCGCGATGCGCGGTGCCGAAGTCACCCTCATCCACGGCCCGACGGCCCTGCAGCCGGTGCGGTTCACCGAGGATGTTCCCATCACGACAGCCCAGCAGATGTACGAGGCCGTGACCAGCCGCTTCGACGAGATGGACGTTCTGGTCATGGCTGCTGCCGTGGCCGATTACCGCCCCGCCGCCGTGGCCGACGACAAGATAAAGAAGAAGGACGGCGACCTCTCCATCGCCGTGGAGCGGACGCCCGACATCCTCGGCACCATCGGCCCCAAGAAGAAGGGGCAGTTCCTTTGCGGCTTCTCGATGGAGACGCGGGATATGCTGGCCAACTCATCGGCCAAGCTCGAGAAAAAGAACCTCGACATGGTGGTGGCCAACAATCTGAAGGTCGCCGGTGCCGGGTTTGGCGTGGATACCAATGTTGTCACCTTCATCACGCCGGACGGCGCCCGCGAGCTGCCCCTGATGAGCAAGGATGATGTAGCGGACGCCATTCTGGATGAGATTTTAGCACGAAAGAGCAAGTGATCGTGCTGAAAGAAGTTCTGTTCTTCTGTCGAAAAATATGATATAATCGAATCGCCGTCCTTACCACTCCATTCCGTTTGGAAGGGAGGTGATTCCGAATGAACAGTATTTTCTCATTTATGCTGTCTGTCGCAGCAGGTGTGGTTGCAAACTACATCTACAAGTGGCTTGGCAGATGGTTCAACAAGGACTGTAAGCACTAAATAATAAGACCCCTTCCCGGAGCTAGCACCTCCGAGAAGGGGTCTTATTATTTGCGATTCCAAATGAACAGCATTTGATTTTCTCGTTTATAAGTATACGCAGTTTTCTAAAAAAGTCAAGCGCCTCGCAGAAAATTTACAATGCTGTAAATTTTACTGTACCACGCAAAAAGTGCTCTGCCGGCCGGCAGAGCACTTTTCCGTTATACAGAGATTTACTTGGTGCCGTAGATACGGTCGCCTGCGTCGCCCAGGCCGGGGACGATGTAGCCGTTCTCGTTCAGGTGGTCGTCCTGTGCGCCGAGGTAGATGTCCACATCGGGGTGTGCCTCGTGCAGGGCCTTGATGCCTTCCGGAGCAGCGATGAGGCCGATGAACTTGATGTGCTTTGCGCCGTGCTTCTTGATCTGGGTGATGGCGTCGATGGCGCTGCCGCCGGTAGCCAGCATCGGGTCAAGCACCAGAACGTCGCGCTCAGCGATGTCCTTCGGCAGCTTGCAGAAATACTCCACGGGCTGCAGGGTCTCCTCGTCGCGGTACAGGCCGATGAAGCCGACCTTAGCGGCGGGCAGCAGGGTCAGCATACCATCCAGCATACCCATGCCGGCGCGGAGGATCGGCACCAGAGCCAGCTTGCGGCCTGCCAGCACCTTGGTCTTTGCCATGGTGATGGGGGTCTCGATCTCGACCTCCTCCATGGGCAGGTCACGGGTGGCCTCGTAGCACAGCAGGGTTGCGATCTCGCCGACCAGATCACGGAACTCCTTGGTGCCGGTCTGCTTGTTGCGCAGGATGCTCAGCTTGTGCTGCAGCAGGGGATGCTCAACGATCATAGGGGTCATAAATACACGCTCCTTTTTATGTTTATCGGGTTTCGATTGCCATCAGTTTTGCAATGCGCTTTTCGTGGCGGCCGCCCTCAAACGGGGTGTTCAGGAACAAATCCACCAGCTGGCAGGCAAGGCCGGGGCCGACAACACGGCCGCCCATGCACAGGGCGTTGGCATCGTTGTGGCGGCGGGTGTACTCGCAGCTGAAGCTGTCGGAGCAGCAGCAGGCGCGGATGCCCTTGACCTTGTTGGCGGCCATACTGATGCCGACACCGGTGCCGCAGAACAGCAGGGCTTTGTCGCACTGGCCGCTGACCACAGCGTCACAGGCAGGCAGTGCCATGTCGGGGTAATCCACGCTGGCAGTGCTGTGGGTGCCAAAGTCGATATACTCCAGCCCCAGCTCGTCCAGGTGAGCCTTGACGGCTTCCTTCAGTTCAAAACCGCCATGGTCGGCGGCAAGTGCAATGGGTTTTGCCATGAGAAATTTCAATCCTTTCCGTTTTCCGTATCGTTGTTCCGGGCAGCGGCCTCGGCAGCAAGGCGCTCGGCGCGTTCCCGCTCGGCCTGGCTCAGGCGGTGATAATCCGGCAGCAGGGCCTCAGGCAGAACGGCTTCGCCCCGCTGGGCCATCTGCTTGGCCACCAGGGCCACGGCAGCGGCCCGGCCGCCCCGCAGCTCCGGCGGAACAGTGAGCACGCCCGGAACATTGCTGTATTTATTATAGCACAGAGATGCGCCATCACCAACAAAAAACAGGGGCTTTTTGCAATTTTCTACAAATTGGGCAAGGTCAGCCACAGCCCGGGCATCGTCCTCCAGCAGGCGCCGGTGGGTGGAAAGCTCGAATGCGGCGCTGTACACCTGTGCGCGGCGGGCATCCAGTGCGCACAGCACGGTGCCCTCGCCCGTGTGGGCTGCGGCCAGTGCTTCCAGCGTGGAGACCGGTGCGCACAGCGTTTCCCGCGGGAAGGCCAGACCCTTGACCGCCGCCAGACCGATGCGCAGCCCGGTAAAACTGCCGGGGCCTGCGTTGACACCGTACAAGTCAATATCTGCACAGGTCATGCCGCACATCTTCAGGCAGGTGTCGATCATGGGCATCAGCGTTTCACTGTGGGTCATGCCTGCGTCCAGATACACCTCGTACAGCAGGCGGTCATCCTGCAAAAGAGCCACACCAGCCGTTTTGCCCGCTGTATCCACAGCTAAGATGTTCATAGCGTTACCCCCTCAATGGTGATCCTGCGGGTATTTTCGTCCACGCGCTGGATATCCACCCGGATGGGGTTTTCCAGTGCCAGCAGGTCTGCAAAGTTCTCGCTCCACTCTGCTGCCACAATGGCCCCCTGATCCAAATAATCGTAAAAGCCTGCAGCACACAGGTCGTTCTCAGTGGAAATACGGTACAGGTCAAAGTGCGCCAGCGGCTTTGGGCCGCGGTAGTAGTTCACAATGGCAAAGGTTGGGCTGGACACCGGGTCGGTGCAGCCAAGGCCCTCGGCAAGGCCCTCGGTAAAAGCGGTCTTGCCCGCGCCCAGCCCGCCGGTGAACGCAACCAGCGAACCCGGTGCCAGCACTGCGGCCATACGGGCACCCAGCGCCACCGTCTCGGCGCGGGAATGGGTGATATATTCTGACATGAAGCTTACCTCATTTTATAAAGCAAAAGGGACGGCAGAATGCTCTGCCGTCCCTTAGTATAATATACTTTGTGCAAAAGTGCAATGCCGTGTGTTGCTTACGCCGCCGCATCCACATCCGCTGCCGTGTAGGGGTTGGGCAGCACGGCACTCCGGCTTCCGCTCAGCATCGCATAGGATGCCGCTGCATGGGGCCGTCTGCCGCCCTGCTCGTTGTACCAGATGATATCATCGGTGCCGTAGATGCTCTTGGCATAGTCCACGGCCTGCTCCAGCGTTTCGCCTTCGATCATCCGGTTCACAGTGGCCCACAGCATGCTGCGGGAATACACCGAGTACACATTGTTCACATAGCCCATCACGGCTTTGGCACCGCCTGCCAGCAGGCCGTCTGCCATAGCGGTATCCACATGGCCGTTCTTGCCATAGAACTCACAGGTCTCGCTGAGCACGATGCCATTGCCCCGGTATGCACTGCGGAAGAAATCGCCGTTGACGGCATACATGCCGTTCACCTTGACCACACGGTGGGCCAGCAGGTCAAGGCCATAACGCAGGTCGCTCCAGAATTCTGATTTTTCGCTCAGCAGGATCAGCGGCTCGGTGGCGGTCCTTTTCCACAGCCAGCCGTATTCATAGGTATAGTAGGCACCATGGGTGCTCAGGATGCACAGGTCGTAATCACCCATCCTGCGCAGGTCGGACACGGTAACGGTAGTGTCCAGTCTGGTCTGCAGCCCCACCGAATCCCAATAGGTCTGCATATAGGCATAGTAGGGGTAGCGGGCGCTGTTGATGGTGTTGTCAAAGGCGTAATAGATGGCCGCCGTGCCCACCCGCTTGTTCTCGGCCAGCTGCTGCAGCTGTTCTTTCTCCAGCTGCGGCAGAGCGGCAGCGTTCTCCTCATCCGGGTCTGCCACCAGAATGCCGCCCAGCGCACCGCAGCTGTAGGTAAAGCTCACCATACCGTTTTCGGCATCGGTGTACACAGAGCCCTGCTTCACAAGGCCCTGCCGGGTCAGCTCCTCCAACTGCTGCAGGGCTGCATCGATGCGCTCGTCCTCGCTCATCCGGGTGTAATCCTCGCTGTCGGTCAGCTCCGTGACTGCAGCATCTGCCTGCTGCATCCCGCGCACATCCGCAGCCGTCAGGCTCTGCTGCACAGCGGCGGTTTCCTCCGGCTGCTGTGCAAAAGCCGCCATGGGCAGAGCTGTCAGTGCAAAAGCCAGCGCACACAGCACACACACAAGGCGGCAGGGTCTATTCTGTTTCATTCCCATTTCCTCCGGGCCTGCCGTGCGCCCATGCAGCACGGAGCCCTTTTCCGGCAGGCAGGACGCCTGCCCGGCCGATGACCGGCCGTTCCATCTTCTTCCCGCAGCAAACAGCTTATCCGTGTTTGCCGTGCCTTCATTGTAGATGCTGCCGTCCGCTTTGTCAAGCATCCGCGCAGATTTTACAAGGCTGTTCCACACGGCAGATTGAAAACGCTGTGCCATCTGTGTATAATAAGGATAAACTGGGTTTGTGTTGCCTATGCGTGCAGCCGGGCCCGGTGTGCATCTGGAAACGAAAGGTGGTGCTTTCTTGGAAAGCATTCGACAATATCTGAAGCGGACGGATAAGCTCTACCTGCTGCTGTGCATCTTCAGCAGCACCATGGCGGTGGTGGCTCTGGCCTCCTGGGCCGCAAAGCAGGGCAACGGCTTTGCCACCGATGAGCTCACCGGTGCCGTTATCGGCATCGGCGATTACCGCCGTGCGCTGGTGCAGGCCGGTGCGGCGGTGTTGGGCATCATCCTTGCGCTGCTGCTCTCCTGCATCGACTACCGCAGCCTCGTCAAGGTGTGGCCGGTGCATGTGGCCCTGACATGGGGCCTTGTGCTGCCCACCCTGTTCATCCGCAACGTGACCATCGGCCCGCTGACCATCGGCTTCAACGCCGGTGATACCGATAACTACTCCTGGTACAAGCTGGGCGGCTTTACCTTCCAGCCCACTGAGCTGGCAAAGATCAGCTTCATTCTCACCTTTGCCATGCACCTGAACAACGTGCGCAGCCGCATCAATGAGCCAAAGGAGCTGGCAAAGCTGCTGCTGCACCTGCTGGTGCCCATCGCCATCATCCATGTTCAGGGCGATGACGGCACCGCCATCATCTACGCCATCATCGGCCTCGCCTTCCTCCTTCTCTTCGTCGGCTCCCCCAGTCGCTCTAGTCTTATCCTCTCACCCAGAGGGCGTCACTGGCAACATCTTGGCGGTGCTGCCGGAGAAGTCGGTCTACAACGTCATCGTCAGCATCCTCATGGTCGTCACCTGCATCGGCTCCTTCCCCCTCTACCTTGCACCCGCCCATGAGGTCGTCGAGGGAAGCTGGGGAGAGCCCAAGATGAACCGCTACTTCATCACCAGTCCGCGGTTCGTCTTCTTCCGAATCGTCGAGACCGCGCTCGTCTCCGTCGTCGCGAAGCTCCTGCCGTCGTTTAGCGCTATTCTGGGTTTCAATATCCTTGGGAGAGCGGAAGGGGGGTCTTAACGCCACTTGGCAACTCCTCGTCCGTGCTGGTTGCCTCCATTCTTCCCTGCGTGATTCACATCGTTTTGATGAAGAAGCAGCTCTCCACCCTCAACATTGTTGGGGACGTGGCGCTCGCTTCGGTTTCTGTTGTGATCATGGTCATTTGCACCATCGTCTCTTTTAAGTCGATGATCGAAGAATTGAAGTGAACATTGTAGCTTTGTCGTGTTTGTTGTGCAGTATGG
>ERZ827452.2093-NODE-2093-length-16071-cov-5.554071_pt1 | contig 16071 bp, 11 predicted proteins | sample MGYA00519866_ERZ827452 | MGnify/ENA primary metagenome ERZ827452 (study PRJEB31778, sample SAMEA3449307) | human gut metagenome | biome: human gut; feature: human-associated habitat; material: faeces | place: United Kingdom | collected 2010/2012 ... | reverse complement strand
AATTAAAAGAAAAAAGAAACAGGTACATAGAAATAGCAACAAAACAATCAAAAGGTATAACACTAATTGCATTGGTTGTAACAATAATAGTGTTAATAGTATTAGCAGGAATAGCAATAAGCATGACTGTTGGAGGCAACGGAATATTTGCAAAAGCAAGAGAAGCCAAAAGGTTACAAATAACATCTGAGGCAAAAGAAAAGATAGGTACAGAAATATTAGATGCGCAAGTAGAAGCAATACAAAGAAATGAAGAATTAGAGCAAGCACAGGTTGAAGACATCATATCGAAATATGGAACATTGCAAGATGATAAAGATACAATAATTTTAAAAGATAATGGATATGATATAAAATTGTCAGATATATATCAAGGAACAATAACAACTTCTGGAAGTTACACAGAAAATAAGGCAAAAATAGAACTACTAGAAGGACAAATAAAGAACTTACAAGAACAATTAGATAAAATGACAGAGGAAAATACAAAAAATAAAACAGAAGCAGAAAACTTAAGAACAGAAATAGAGTCATTAAAAGCAGATGTAGAAAGACAAAAAGAATTATTAGAATCTATGTCTCAAAGTGGAGATGAAAAAGATAAAAAAATAGCAGAACTTAATGAAAAAATAAAAACAATAGAGAATGAAAAAAATGAATTAAGCAATAAAAATAACGAATTAAAAAATCAAAATGCAGATTTAACAGTTAAGGCAGCAGAACTAGAAAATCTAAAAACAATTTTAGGAAAAGTAACTGCATCAGAAAGTCAAATTTTAAAGAGCTATACAGCTTATAAAAATGGAAAGCTAATAACAGGAACGATGGCCAATTATGCAGGACAAACAATACAAGCTGGGAGCACAAGCTCAGATGATTCGTATATATATTTAACTATACCAAAAGCTGGATATTATGATACTAAGAGCAAAATAAGTGCTCAAAATAAGAATTCTAATTATAACAAAATATCTTTAGGAACAAAAACACAATCAATAAGCTATAGGGAAAATAAATATACATTAACGTATAGTGCAAGTAGCATAGAAAATTATAAAAATTTAAGTGAAAAGAATTTTTGTGTTTCTACTAGATATGGACATAGCCCTACATCATCAGGAGGCTTGGAAAACTGTGGTTCATATATAAGCGATACTTCTATAACATATAACTCTGCCACAGGAATAGTAACGGTAAGTTTTTCTGGATGGAGAAATGCTGCCGCAACAGTAACTGTTTATATGACATGTTATTGTATATACTAAAATTTAACTTGCTTAGCATCTAATAATCTAAAATCAACTACTTGAAATTCTAAAAAAATATGTTATAATGTACATACATAAAAAGAGGGCAAATATTACGGAAATAACCATATAGGAGAAAAAAGTATGAGTAGAAATAAAGGTAGAAGATATGATGATGAACCAAAACTTAATATGAAAAAAGTTTTTGCGGTAATAATAGCAATATTAGTAATAATAATGTTTGTGTATGGAATAAAAAACTTGCTAAATGATAATAAAAACACAGGTGAAAAAACATTCCCACTTGCATATTACACAGTGTTTGAAAATGATAAGTGGGGAGTAATAAACACTAGGGGACAAGTAGTTATAGAGCCTAGCTATGATGAAATGATAGTAATACCAGATAATACAAAACCAGTATTTATTTGCATGACTGATGTAGATTACGAAAATAATACATATAATACAAAGGTTATAAATGAAAAAAATACACCAATATTTACAAACTATGACAAAGTAGAAGCAATAACTAATGTAGACTCTTCAAATAACCTTTGGTATGAAGAAAGTGTTTTAAAAGTTCAAAAAGATGGCAAATACGGACTAATCAATATGAATGGTAATTTAATATTGCCAGCAGAGTACGATAAAATAGAAGCTGTATTAGGTATAAAAAATGTATTTGTAACAGTAAAAGATAGTAAACAAGGTATAGTTAATAACATAGGAAATACAATAATAGATAATGAGTATGTAGAGATAAAAGCATTAACCAATAAGACAGAAAATGGATTTATAGTAAAAGCAGAAGATGGAAAATATGGAGTAATTAACTATGATAAAACAAAAGCTTTAGATACAATATATGATGATATAAAAAATATATATGGAAATAACATGTATGTTGTTAAAGAAGCAGGTGTATGGAAGATAGTAAATACAGACGGAGAAAAGTTCTTAGAGAATTCTTTTGAAGATGTTAAATCTATAAATTTGGAAAATGTAATAGTTAAGAAAGATGGAAAATATGGAGTTCTTACAATAAATGGTGAAACAGTAATAGAACCTACATATGAAGAAATGACATTTGCATTTACTAATACATATATTGCTAAAAAAGATGGAAAATATGGGATGATAGATATCAAAAATCAAGAAAAATTACCATTTGAATATGAAAGCATTATATATGATGAAGAGGCAGACTTTATTAGAGCACAAAAAGCAGAACAAATTACAGAATTGTTAAATAGAAATTTTGAAGTAAAACAAACAGGTATTGTTTCAGAAATAAATACAAGTAAAAATTATATTAGAATTAGAGTAAAGGATGATTATAAATACTATAACTTTAAACTAGAAGAAAAGGAAAATACAGAGATATTATCTACTAACACAATCTTCTTAAGTAAAAAGAATGGAAAATATGGATATGTTAATAGCAAAGGAATAGTTGTAGTAGATTACATTTATGATGATGCTACAGAACAAAACAAATATGGATATGTTGCTGTTAAGAAAGACGGAAAATGGGGATGCTTAAATCAAAGTGGAAAAGTAATAGTAGAGCCAACATATAAAATGGAAAATAACTTATATATAGATTTTATAGATGGATGGTATTTGGCAGAAGACTTAAATGCAAATTACTATACAAAATAACAAATTAAGGACGTAATTTATATATACGTCCTTTGATTTTAGTAAGAATGTTAAAAATAACCAAAGTTTTTAAGTTGTCAAAAGTTATTTTAAATGTGGCTGTATACTATAATAATGTAAGAATCAGAATTGTAAATAATTACAATTCTTTTATGAAAGGAATGTCAATAAAAATGAAAGTTACATGCGGTGTAGATATAATAGAAGTAAATAGAATTGAAAAAGCAATTGTAAACACAGACGAAAATTTTCTAGATAGAGTGTACACTAAGGAAGAAATACAATATTGCAATAGTAAAGACATAACAAAATATGAACATTATGCAGCAAGATTTGCGGCTAAAGAAGCGGTATTAAAAGCAGTTAGCAGTGGACTAAATAGTAAATATGATTTAGACTGGAAAGACGTAGAAATATTAAATGATAAAGAAGGCAGACCATATGTTAATTTAAAAAATGAAATTAGCTCAAAAGTAGAAATCGATTTAAGTTTATCACATATAAAAGAATATGCAGTAGCAAACTGTGTTGCAACATGGAATTAAATTTGTTAGAAAGGGGACATGCTATTATGAATTTCTTTGATTCACATTCACATTACAATGATGAAAAATTTGATACAGATAGAGAAGAGATAATAGAAAAAACTTTTGAAGACGGTATTACAAAGTTTATCTGTGCAGGATATGATTTAGAGTCTTCTGAAAAAAGTTTAAAAATAGCAAATAAATACGAAAATATATATTCTATTGTGGGGATATCTCCTAATGATGTACCTGAATCAGAGCAAGATATATCTAGGCTTTTAGATGAATTAGTTAAAATTATTAACGAAGATGTAAACAAAAAGATTGTAGCAATTGGAGAAATAGGTCTAGATTATTATTGGAACAAAGAAAATAAAGAAATTCAAAAAGAAATGTTTAAATTACAAATAGAGATTGCCAATAAATGTAACTTGCCAATAGTTATCCATACGAGAGAAGCGGTGGATGATACTTTGAAAATTTTAAAAGAAAATAATGTAGCAAATAAAGGGATTTTTCATTGTTGCCCTCTAAATAGAGAACTTGTAAAAGAAGGATTAAGATTAGGATTTTATATATCTTTTGCAGGACCAATAACATTTAAAAATTCGAAAAATGCAGAAGAGGTGGTAAGCATGGTACCAATAGAAAAAATATTAATAGAGACAGATAGTCCATATTTAGCACCAGAGCCTAAAAGAGGTACAAGGAATGACAGCAGAAATGTAAAACTTGTAGCACAAAAGGTAGCAGAGATAAAAGGCTTAACTTTAGAAGAGGTAGGAAATCAAACATATAATAATGCTATGGATATATTTAATATAAAAAAATAATATTATTCATATTTTTTATCTATGAGCATATAATGTATAGTATACAAGCCTTAGCGGAATTTTTATGCATTACCGCCAATATTATATAATCTTGAAATCCTTGATATAGGCTGAATACAGACAAGCTTCTAAAATTTGACACGAAAAAGATTAAATGTTATAATATGGTTGTTACATAAAAGGAGGGAATTAATTTTATGAACAAAGCAAACGACAAAGCATCAGTATCATTGTTCAAAATATTAGGTATTAGTTTAATACTTATATTTGTTACAAGCATTGGTGTTATGGCTACAAGTGCCAAAATAGTAAATGTAAAAATTGTGCTTTCAAGTGGCTACGAAATGACAGTACTAACAGCAAAAACTAATGTTGGTGATATATTAAAAGAAAATCATATTACAATATTAGAAGATGAAGTGTCAGTACCTAGTATAAATGAAGAAATTTCAGATAATAAAACTATAAAAATATCAAAGGCAACTGAAGTAGAACAGAAAGTTGCAGAAGTAGAAGAAAGTATATCTACAGAGCAAATATTATCAACTTATAATAGTACAGTAGAAAAGATAATTGTGGAGCAAGTAGTAATACCATACGAAACAATTACAAAAGAGGCAACAGGGGAAGGTAAAAAGCAAAATAAAATAGTTCAAAATGGTGTAGATGGATTAAAAGAAGTAACATATAAAGTTAAAATTCAAAATGATGTAGAAATCGAAAGAAAAGAGATTTCATCTGTAATTATAAAAGAACCTGTAAATAAAATTGTAGAGGTTAGAACAATACAAGTTACATCAAGAAGTACTGTAGATAGAACATCAAATCCAGCGCTTACAGCATCAACAACACTTGCAAAATCAGTTGAAGGAATAACACCAACAGTAAAAAGTTTTAATACATCAGCATATTGTTCATGCGCAAAATGTTGTGGTAAAACTAATGGGATAACAGCTTCAGGAGCTAAAGCAACAGCGTGGTATACACTAGCAGCAGGAAAAGGCTACAAAATAGGAACAGTTATTTATATACCAGCTTTGGCAGACAAGCCAAATGGAGGATGGTTTGTAGTACAAGATAGAGGTGGAGCTATATCAAATAGCAAATTAGACGTATATATGGGTTCACATAGTCAAGCATTACAATATGGTAGAAAGACATTAGAATGCTATGTATATGAATTTTAAAAAGACTGTTAAATAATAAATGAAAATACAAAAATATAAAAGGTGCACAAATAAGTGCACCTTTTAGTTTGAAGAAAATTACTAAAATTTTTTTCTCATAATTGAACAAGATTAATTTTTAACTACAGATAAATATGGTCTACTAGAAGAATAAACTAGACCAGTGGTACTCATACAGCAATAAGCTGTATATCCATTACTTTGCTCAATTGCGTCAACAATTGGAGAAGTAATGACTACATCATTTGTAATCTTTTTGGTACAAGCAATATCAGAGTACCAAGTGGTTTTACAACTATAGGTATTACTATCAGACCAAAATTTTACTGACAAATAAGATGTAGATGTGTAATTCTTGTTTACAGCAATTTGACTATCAAGCTGTTGCTGCAATATTTCACATTTTGTTTTGTAATTGCTCAAATCAGCATTTAAAACGTTGATTTGGTTACGCAAATCGTTAATATTGCTAGAACTGGAAGAATTACTAGAAGAAGCTGAAGAACTTGAACTTGTCTTACTGTTAGCAAGCTGATTTTTCAAATCTGCATTTTCTACCTTCAAGTCAGACGAGGCCTGGGTTAGTTTAACGATTTCCCTATTTAGACTATCAATTTGAGCAGATAACTTTAATTTATCGTCTTTTAGCTTATTGACTTCGCTTAGTAAACCTGTTGAGCGCCGTTCCTCTATTTCTAGCTTGTCACGTAACCTCTTAATCTCTAAGGATTTGTTACTACAACCAGTAATTAAAGTTGCTGCCAATAAAGTTAATAAAAGAGTTGCTAATTTTTTCATAAAGAAATCTCCTTTCTTTTAATTGCTATCTTGTTCAATTTACTACAAACTTATATATATATTATAACATATTTAACATAATTTGTAAATTGCTTGCCGATATAATAGATTTATGCTACAATATATGCATTATTAGAAATTGAAAAAATTACAAATTTAGGTATTAAAGAATAAAATGTGAAAGGTGGAACTTAAGTGAAACTAATATCTTGGAATGTTAATGGATTAAGAGCTGTTATAAATAAAGGATTTATGGATTTTTTTAAAAAGGCAGATGCAGATATTTTTTGCGTGCAAGAAACAAAAATGCAAGAAGGTCAATTGGAACTTATATTAGATGGATATTATCAATATTGGAATAGTGCAGAGAAAAAAGGATATTCAGGAACAGCAATATTTACTAAAGAAAAACCATTAAATGTAAGTTATGGCTTAGGAATAGAAGAACATGATAAAGAAGGAAGAATAATAACTTTGGAATTTGAAAATTTCTATTTTGTAGATTGCTATACACCAAATTCAAAAAGAGAATTAGAAAGATTAGACTACAGAATGGTATGGGAAGATGAAGTAAGAAAATATTTGAAAAAACTAGATGAAGTAAAGCCAGTAATATATTGTGGAGATTTAAATGTAGCACACGAAGAAATAGATTTAAAAAATCCAAAAACTAATAGAAGAAATGCGGGATTTACAGATGAAGAGAGAAATAAAATGACAGAACTTTTAAGTGCAGGTTTTACAGACTCTTTTAGGTATTTATATCCAGAAAAAGAAAACTGCTATTCATGGTGGTCATATATGGGGCATGCAAGAGAAAAAAATGTTGGATGGAGAATTGACTATTTTATAGTTTCAAACTCAATACAAGAAAAGATAAAAGATAGCATAATACACTCTGATGTAATGGGTAGTGATCATTGCCCTATAGAATTGCAAATAGAAATATAAAAAGAAAGGACAAGATTAAAATGGAAAATAAAGATAGAGCGTGGACCAAGTGGCTATTTTGGTTTTCACTTGCAATAGCAGTAGTGGGAGTATATAAAGTACTAGATAATTTTGATAATATAGCAAATACAATAAAAGAATTTTTGAAAATAATTTCGCCATTCTTAGCAGGAATTTTAATTGCATATATTTTATATGTCCCTTGCAAAAAGATAGAAGAAACATATAAAAGAGTGAAAAAATGTAAATTTGTAAATAAAAGAGCACGAACATTAAGCATAATAACTGTATATATAATTGTACTTATACTATTTGTTATACTAATAAACGTAATACTTCCGCCAGTAATACAAAGTGTAGTAGATTTAGCAAATAATTTTGGACATTATTATAATGTGGCAATTGAAAAAATAAATGCATTACCAGAAGATTCTGTATTAAAAAATGATGTAATAAAAAGAGTAATTGATGCTATACAAAATATAGATTTAAAACAAATTATAAATACAGAAGCTCTTACAGGATATGTACAAAGTATAGTATCTATGTTAGGTGGAATATTTGATATATTCGTTTCTATAATAGTTTCTATATACATTCTAAGTGGCAGAACACAAATTATTAATTTTTTAAGAAAACTACTTGGAGCAATTTTCCAAGAAAAGACATATGAAAGAATTAACAAATATTTTAACAGAACAAATGAAATATTTTTTAAATTCTTAGCAAGTCAAATATTAGATGCTATAGTAGTAGGAATTTTAACATCAATTGCAATGTCAATATTAAAAGTAAAATATGCTGTATTACTAGGATTCATGATAGGCTTATTTAATATAATACCATATTTTGGAGCAATTATTGCAGTAATACTTGCTACGGTAATAACTTTCTTTACAGGAGGAATAGCACAAGCAATATGGATGGTAGTAGTTGTAACAATATTACAACAAATAGATGCTAATATAATAAATCCTAAGATAGTAGGAGATTCATTAAAGATAAGCCCGCTATTAGTAATATTTGCAGTAACAATAGGAGGAGCATATTTTGGAGTTTTAGGAATGTTCTTAGCGGTGCCAGTAATAGCAGTTATAAAACTATTAATTGATGATTTTATAGAACTAAAAAATTAATCGAAAAGGGACGCCCCTTTTTTGAAAAAAATTGTTAAAAGGGACACCCCTTCTTCAAAAAAATTATAGGGGTGTCCCTTTCTGAAAAAATTTTCGAAAAAGGGGCGTCCCTTTTCGACTTTTTGTTAATAAAAAATTAATAATTGCTCTATTTTTATTTAATAAATCTGTGTTATACTTATAGCAGAGAGAAAGGAAGAAGAGGATATGTACAATATATTAGTGTGTGATGATGATAAAGAGATTGTGAGTGCAATAGAAATTTATTTAAGTAAAGAAGGATATAACATAGTAAAAGCTTATGATGGAAAAGAAGCTTTAGAAAAATTAGAAATGAATGAAATACATTTAATCATTTTAGATATAATGATGCCTAAAATGGATGGAATAACGGTGGCAAATGAGGTAAGAAAAGATAAAAGTATTCCAATTATTATGCTTTCAGCAAAATCCGAGGATTATGACAAAGTCTCTGGACTTAATAATGGAGCGGATGACTATGTTACAAAACCATTTAATCCAATGGAATTAATAGCTAGAGTAAATTCACAAATAAGAAGATATACAAGACTAGGCTCAATTGCAGACAAAGAAAATGAAAATAAGAACATATATAAATCAGGAGAATTAATAATAAAAGATGATACAAAACAGGTTACAGTTGATGGTGTGGAGATAAAACTGACTCCTACAGAATACAATATTTTAAAATTTTTAACTAAAAATAAAGGAAAAGTATATTCAATAGAGCAAATTTATGAAAATGTGTGGGAAGACGAAGCCTATGGTGCTGATAATATTATTGCTGTACACATAAGGCATATAAGAGAAAAAATAGAAATTAATCCTAAAGAACCTAAATATTTAAAAGTTATATGGGGAATAGGGTATAAAATAGAAAAATTAGATTAGAAAATTGTGAAAGGAGTAATTGGAATGGAAAAGTTAAGAAAGTCTAGCATACTAAAGATAATATGTTATATTGCTATTCCTATTTTAGTGTTAGTATCTTTGCTGGGTATGATTTACACAAAAAATTTTACTCAATATAAAAGTGATTTGGCAAAAAAAGATTATTATAAAACAGATGCATTTGTCTATGATGATTATTATACTAGTATTTATAATTTAATAAATAGATTAGAAATATTAAATATTGATGGAAATGAAAACTTAGATGGTGAAGATGAAATTTATAGAACTGGATATGTCTTAGTTAGAAATGTATCCAATAATGTTTATTATGAAAGAAATTATAGAAACGAAGGATATATAGAATATGTTGCAATTAGCAAAGACGGAGTAGTTTATACTAATGTTCAAGCGGATGATTATAGTAAAAAAATAGAAGAACTAAAAGCAAATCAATATTATTGGTATAAAGAAAATAGAAAAATAGAGACTAATTTGGAACAAATTAGCCAAAATGGATTAAGTTATAGGTATGGAATTGAAACAACAGATGATATCTTACAAAATGAGTATAATATATATTTGGGACTAAATGTCACAAAGGCAGAAGAAAATTATAATGTGGCTATAGATAAAGGAGTATATGATAGGGTAAGTTTAATGGGAAAATTACCAATAAATATGATGATAGTTTCAATAATTCTTTTGCTTATAATAGCAGTATATTTAATATGGTCAATAGGATATAAAAATCATGAAGAAGGAATATATTTAAATGCAATTGATAAATTCTACTATGAGATAATTTTAGCAATTGCTGTGGCAATTATAATATTTAGTAGCTTTATTGCATGTGCAGGAATTGATAGTTATTATTCAAATTATAGAATATATGCACAAATAGTATTTTTAGCAGGATATTTTACAGCATATATAGCTTGTGCGGTATTAGGTGTAACTACAATAAAAAGAATAAAAAAAGGTACTCTATTTAAAAGTTTGTTAATTTATAAAATCTATAATTGGATAAAAAGAAAAATAAAAAACATAAATGAAGTAATTTTTTTGAACAGAAAAGCTTCTACAAAACTTATAATATATTATATAGGTTTTATAATAATTAGTTGTATATTAATATCAACTATAGGAACAGGAATTGGATTAGTAGTATTAATAGTTTTCTGGGTACTTTGTTTATTATATATATTACTAAAATATACAAAGCAATTAAGTAGCATAGCAAATGCTTTGAAAAATATATACGAAGGAAAAGAAAATGTAAAGATAGATTGTACAAATTTCGAAAGAGATTTAAAACAGATAGCAGAGTATATTAATGCAATATCTAGTGGACTTACAAAAGCAGTAGAAGAGAGTTTGAAAAGTGAAAGAATGAAAACAGAACTTATTACAAATGTATCACATGATATAAAAACGCCATTAACCTCAATAATAAATTATGTGGATTTATTAAAAAAAGAAGAAATGCCAAATGAAAAAACAAAACAATATTTACAAATATTAGATGAAAAATCACAAAGGTTAAAAAGACTAACAGAAGATTTGGTAGAAGCTTCAAAGGCATCTTCTGGAAATATTAAACTTAATATTGAAAAATTAAATGTAAAAGAATTAATAAATCAAATATCTGGAGAATATGAGGATAAGTTCAAAGAAAATAACTTAGAACTAATATTAAAAATGCCAAAAGAGGAAATTATAATAAATGCAGATAGCAGATATTTATATAGAGTAATAGAAAACATGTATAGCAATATTGTAAAATATGCGTTAAAAGGTTCAAGAGTGTATGTTGATGTTTTAAAAAATAAAGATAAGACAATAATAGAATTGAAAAACATATCAAAGGAAAAACTAAATATATCTGCAGATGAATTAATGCAAAGATTTGTAAGAGGAGAAACTTCAAGAAATACAGAAGGAAGTGGGTTAGGACTTTCTATAGCAGAAAGCTTAACTAAATTACAAGGCGGAAACTTTAAAATACATTTAGATGGAGATTTATTTAAAGTAGTAATAGAGTTTTAAAAGTAGCTAATAGAAGCTTAAAAGGTCAAAAGAGGCAAAGCAAACTGCGAAAAAATAATACACATTATACTAATTGGGACTGAGTTATTTTACAACATTTTTGAAAAGTGTTGTAAAATAACTCAGTCCCAATTAATATTGTTTTTGAGATTGTTAATTGTTAATTTAACTAATAAATGCTCCTAATGCACCAAATACTCCGGCAGACGCTAATCCCATTATTATACCAGCAAGAACGACACCACACATAACAGCAATAGAACTCTTTTTAAAGTCCATATCTAAAAGACTTGCTGCAAGTGTTCCTGTCCAAGCTCCTGTACCTGGAAGAGGAATACCTACAAAAAGAAATAATGCGACATATAGTCCACGTCCTGCTTTTTCTTGTAATTTTTTTCCGCCTTTTTCGCCTTTTTCTAAGCAAAATTTAAAAAACTTTCCTATATATTTTTTATCTGCTCCCCATACAAGAACTTTTCTTGCAAAGAAAAATATAATAGGAACAGGAAGCATATTTCCAATAATACAAGTAATGTAAAGAGGAATGATAGGAAGGGCATCTCCAAGTAAAGGGCTAAGTCCGATTGGAACGGCTCCTCTAAGCTCTATAAGTGGTACCATTGATACTAAAAAAACTACTAAATATTTTAAAAACATAAAAATTCTCCTTTGTTAATATTATAAAACTGAATATTATTTTACTATAAGTTTTAAATATTGTCTAGCATTATTTTAAAACACAATTATAAAGTCTATAGAATTGTGAAATTAAAATTTTTGAATTAAATATTATTGCAAAATAAGATATATATTATTGACAAAAATGAATAATAAAGTTAAGCTTATATTAGAAAGAAAATGTACTAAAGAATAGATAAAATGTGAGTGATAAGAAATGAGGTTAAAAATGAAATTAGATAGATTAAAAAAATGTGCAATAATGCTAATAACAATTACAGTTATAGCAATTTCTAGCTATACATTTGCTGATGTAGGTAGTTTTGACAGATATGATAGTGGTTCTAGTAGCGACTGGGGTAGCTCATCAAGCTGGGATAGTGATTGGAGTAGTTCATCTAGCAGCTGGGATTGGGATGACTATAGTAGCTCAAGTAGTAGCGGAGATTTAGGATTTTTAGTAGGTTTACTATTAGGAAGCAATGGAGGAAGACTAATAGCTATAATTATAATAATTTTACTTATTGTGTACTCTAAAAAACATAAAGGAACAGGAACAGTTAAAGCTCCTAGAAACATGTATAGACCTAATACTACAAATACATCAGGAATAAGCAAAGAAAAATCATTACAAGTAGCAAATCAAATTACTAATGTAGATGAGTTATTCTCAGAAGAAAAATTTATATCATTTACAAAAGAATTATTTGTAAAATTACAAAATGCTTGGACTGCAAGAGACTGGGAACCTATGAGATTGTTTGAAACACCAGAATTATTTGAACAACATAAATCTCAAGTTCAGGGTTATATTGACACGAATAGAATTAATGTAATGGATAGAATTGCTGTAGATTATGCTTATTTGTATAATTTTAGAGTTACAGAAGATAAAGAAATATTAGAGGTTGCACTAAAATCTACAATGAAAGATTATATAATAGATGCAACAACAAAAGAATTATTAGAAGGAAGCAAGACAGAAGATAGACATACAATTTATAAATTAACATTTGAAAGAACAAAAGGAACAAAGACACAAGCAGAGGACGAAATAAAAACAACAAATTGTCCAAATTGTGGAGCTCCTACAAAGATAACTTCAGCAGGTAGATGTGAATATTGTGACAGCATAATTCTTACAGGAGAACATGGATGGGTACTTGCAAATTTAGAACCTTTTAGGGGATAATAGTAAAAAATGTAGAGGATAAAGTCTTCTACATTTTTTTGCTAAATATTTTAATTTTTTATTGACAAGCCCACTAGAAATACAGTATAATAAAAATGTATAAGCAGTTTTACGCTTTACATATGAGAAACATAATGTTAAACTGCTCCAAACATACGAAAAATAGGGGCTGATTAATATTAAAAAGAAACGTTTTAGAAAAAAAGGATAACAAAAGTTAAGGCAGAACCAGCAGAAAAAAATAATTAAAGCGGGTTTGTCTTTTTGTGGTCTAATTTTAAAATCAAATAAATTAGAAAAAAAGAGGAATTATATTAGTTTTTTTATATTGGTGTAAACTTTTTATAAGCAGGAAAGTGTAAGCAAATATAGAAAGCAAAATATGAGAAGGACTTTTTTTCAAAATATATATTTATTCAAAAGAGGCATATAATGCCATAAATTTATATCTGCTTAAATTTTATTTAGGAGTGATTGTTTTGGTAAAGGATATCAAACATGAAAAATGCACACGTAAAACGTTTGCAAAAATTGGCGATTTTATAGAAATGCCAAACCTTATTAAGGTTCAAAAAGATTCTTACGATTGGTTCGTAGAAGAAGGATTAGGAGAAGTTTTAAAAGATATATCTCCAATCGTAGATTACTCTGGAAACTTAGTTCTTGAATTTTTCGATTATTACATGGAGGAGAAAACTAAATATTCAGTTGAAGAAGCAAAAGAAAGAGATGCTACTTATTCTACAAGATTACATGTTAAGGTTCGTTTAATTAACCGTGAAACAGGAGAAATTAAAGAACAAGAAATTTATCTTGGAGATTTCCCAGTAATGACAGAGAGTGGAACTTTCATCATTAATGGTGCAGAGAGAGTTGTAGTTAGCCAGTTAGTACGTTCACCAGGATGTTACTATGCATCTGAATTTGACAAAACTGGTAAAAAGATTTTTACATCAACAGTTATGCCTATTCGTGGTGCTTGGATAGAGTACGAAACAGACAGCAATGATGTATTCTGGGCAAGAGTAGATAGAACAAGAAAAATACCTGTAACTTGTTTATTAAGAGCAATTGGTCTTACAACAGATGAACAAATATTAGAATTATTTGGAGAAGAGTCAAAACTTACTGCAACTATAGCAAAAGACCCAATAAAAACTAGCGAAGAAGCCTTAATAGAAATATACAAAAAATTAAGACCAGGTGAATTACCAACAGTTGATGCTGCTAGAAATTTATTTAATGGATTATTCTTCGATGAAAGAAGATATGATTTAGCAAAAGTAGGTAGATATAAGTTTAACAAAAAATTAAGTTTAGCTACTAGAATAACAGGCTTAGTTGCTTTTGAAGACATTATAGATCCATCTACAGGAGAGGTACTTGTAGAAAAAGATTCAGTTATATCAGCAGATGTAGCAGAAGAAATACAAAATACTGGTTTAAATATTGTAGATGTTAAAGTAAATGACAAAAAAGTAAGAATTATAGGAAATGGAACAGTAAATATTCACAAAGTTGTAACAGATGTGGATATCTCAGACTTACATTTTAAAGAAGAAGTAAATTATGAAGTATTAAAATCTATATTAGATACAACAGATGCAAAAGATTTACACAAAGTATTAGAAGAAAGAAAAGAAGAATTAGTTCCTAAACATATAACAAATGAAGATATAATTGCTTCAATTAGTTATTTATTAAACTTAGATCATGGTTTAGGAAATGTAGATGATATTGACCATTTAGGAAACAGACGTATTAGATGTGTTGGAGAATTGTTACAAAATCAATTTAGAATTGGTTTAACAAGACTTGAAAGAGTTGTTCGTGAAAGAATGACAATTCAAGACTTAGATGTTGTAACTCCACAAACATTAATAAACACAAAACCTATAACATCATCAATAAGAGAATTCTTTGGAAGTTCACAATTATCACAATTTATGGATCAAACAAACCCATTATCTGAACTTACACATAAAAGAAGAATTTCAGCCTTAGGACCTGGAGGACTTTCTCGTGAAAGAGCAGGATTTGAGGTTCGTGATATTCACTATACACATTATGGAAGACTTTGCCCTGTAGAGTCTCCAGAAGGACCAAATATAGGTCTTATATCAGCACTTTCATCATTTGCTATTATAAACGAATATGGATTTATTGAAACACCATATAGAAAAGTAGATAAAGAAACAGGTAAAGTAACAGACATAGTAGAATATATGCCAGCTGATGAAGAAGACAAATACATAATTGCACAAGCTTCTGAACCACTAGATGAAGAAGGAAAATTTGTACATAAAAGAATTCGTGTACGTCATAGAGAAGAAATTACAGAGGTTGATAGAGAACAAGTTGACTATGTTGATGTTTCACCAAAAGAATTAGTTTCTGTAGCAGCAGCTATGATACCATTCTTGGAGCATGATGACGTTAAACGTTCACTTATGGGTTCTAACATGCAACGTCAAGCAGTTCCACTTTTAACAGCAGAAGCTCCTATAGTAGGAACAGGTATAGAATATAGAGCAGCAAAAGATTCTGGAATTACAGTAACAGCTAAAAATGAAGGTGTTGTTGAAAAAGTAACTTCTTATGAAGTACAAGTAAAAAATAAAAAAGGTGAAATAGATACATATAAATTAAGAAAATTTAAGAGAACTAATGGTGGTACATGCATTAATCAAAGACCTGTTGTTGTAAGAGGTGAAAAGGTTAAAGTAGGGGATATATTAGCTGATGGACCTTCTACAAAAAATGGAGAAATGGCATTAGGTAAAAACGTTCTTATAGCATTTATGACATGGGAAGGTTATAACTATGAGGATGCTGTACTAATTAGTGAAAGACTTGTAAAAGAAGATGTTTATACATCAGTTCATATAAATGAGTA
>ERZ827452.2089-NODE-2089-length-16122-cov-4.948777_pt1 | contig 16122 bp, 17 predicted proteins | sample MGYA00519866_ERZ827452 | MGnify/ENA primary metagenome ERZ827452 (study PRJEB31778, sample SAMEA3449307) | human gut metagenome | biome: human gut; feature: human-associated habitat; material: faeces | place: United Kingdom | collected 2010/2012 ... | reverse complement strand
CCTATATCTTTTTGTACAAAAGTTTCATTTTGTGCAATGTTATATTATTTTTAATAAGGGATTTCTATACATTCCCCACACAATAATTAATCAGCAATATTAAAATATTTTTTATAATCTATTTACTGGACTAATAATATAATAAATAATGACATATATCAATAGCTTTTTAAAAATTAAGCAATATTTTTTCTAGCAAGATATATTTTCTTTCTTTTGCGTTCTTTTTCTAAATGATATTCCTCTATTACATCATAAGCTATTTTGTATTCTCCATTCTTTTGAGCTAGTAAACCCTCATATGTATGAAATAATAAAGCATTTCTTAACTCTTTCTTGTCAAACATCTATATCCCCCTCCTCCTATAGTAGTTATTATAATATATTTATGTTAATAAGCAATAATTATCACATTTAATATGTTTTTTCATAAGATACTATAGGACAATCATTTTTTATTATATTTATAGAAAGGATTGAAGAAAATATGAAAAAAATAATTGTATTAATATTAATAGCGGGTCTATTTTTTGTTTTTAATGTTACTTCCTCTTCCTATGCTACTACTCCAGTATATGATGAAACTTACAATAATAATCAAGGAGCATTTTATGCTAATGGTATACCTATTGTAATATCAGAATCAGAAGGAAATACTGTTGTAATATGGAAAGATGGAAATATAGTTGTTCCAAATTCTGTAAGCATCTTTGGTGGTGGCGTTGGCGAAAACTATACCTCTTCTCAAATTACTATGAATGGTGGTATCGTTCAAAATATTACTGGTGGTGGAATTGGATATACTGCAGATACTTCAAGTGAGGTTACTACTACAAATATAGTTATTAATAATGGAACTGTAACTAATAGTGTTGTTGGAGGCGGTTATTTCTATTCTAAAACAATTACCTCAAATGTAGTATTAAATGGTGGAACAGTTTTATCATTGCAAGGTGGAGCTCTTGCTACTGGGAAAATCAGTGGAGTAAAATATTCTGTTGGTTCAAAAGAGGATTCTATCAATTCACCATGTCGTGTTGATAATGCTAATGTTGCTATAAATGGTGGAACTATTACCTCTCTCCTTTTTGCTGGCGGACAAGGTTATTCATATACAGGGATTGCTAATCTTATTATTAATGACGGAAATATGTCGAATGCTTATGTCACAGCAGCAGGCTCTAATGGATATACTGAAACAGGCAATGTAAAAATTGCAGGTGGAACTATAGGCGTTTATCAATCTGTAAACAGAGGTACTGTAAATAGTGCTAGTGTAAAGCAAATTGGTGGAAATATAGATAAGTTTTATGTAGGTGGTGAAACCGAAGATTCTACTGTTACGGGAATATTAGAAAAAGTTGAGGTAAATCTAGTTGGTGGCAATATTACAATGTTAGCTCCTGGTACTAGTAATGGAAATGAAATTTCAATTGATAATGAAACCTATAAAGTAGCAGCTACTGAAGATGTAAAAGTTATTAACGATAATATACCTTCTTCTAAAATAAAGATAAAATATGATTTTGATGTATCTCATGATAGTTTAAAATTATCTAAAAATGACACTCAAAAAATAGATGTTATAGTAAAGACGAATCCTACAGGATATGAAAATGTATTTGAAGATACAATTTCATTTATTAGTAAAAATCCTGAAATTGCTGTTGTATCTAATGACGGAACTGTGACCGGAATTGATAAAGGTTCTACGAATATAGAAATTAATGTTGGTGAGAAATTAAAAACAATTGATGTTACTGTTGAAGATAGTAATTTATATATTCCTGTTGGAATTGTAATTGTTGTCTTAATTCTTGTACTTCTTCTAGTTCTATTTTTAGTATAAAAGTATAAATTTAAACAAAAATTTTATAAATTATTTATTTAGTACAGCACCTAAAAAGGAGAAACTTATAATTTTAAAGTTTCTCCTTGTATATTTTATTTAAATCTTCTTAAAAATATATCCATTTTTTCAATAAATTCTTTGTTATTTTTTGTTTTTAACATTTCATTTATCAATTGTTCTGTTACATCTTCTGTAGACATACTTGACATTGCTTTTCTTAAAGCAAATACAGTTTCTAATTCTTTTGGAGTTAATAATTTTTCTTCTTTTCTTGTTCCAGATTTATTTATATCTATTGCTGGGAAAATACGTTTTTCTGAAAGTGTTCTATTTAAATGTACCTCCATGTTTCCTGTTCCTTTAAATTCTTCAAATATTACATCGTCCATTCTACTACCTGTTTCTATTAATGATGTAGCAAGTATTGTTAAGCTTCCTCCATATTCAATATTTCTTGCTGCACCGAAGAACTTTTTAGGTTTATGTAATGATGCTGGATCTATACCGCCAGATAATGTTCTTCCTGATGAAGGAACTACTAAGTTGTATGCACGTGCAAGTCTAGTGATACTGTCTAATAATATAACAACATCTTTCTTATGTTCTACAAGTCTTTTAGCTCTTTCTAAGACCATTTCTGCAACTTTTACATGATTTTCTGGTAATTCATCAAAAGTTGAATATATTACCTCTCCTTTTATAGAACGTTTCATATCTGTTACCTCTTCAGGACGTTCATCAATTAACAATACAATTAATTCTATTTCTGGATTATTAATACTAATGCTATTAGCAATCTTCTTTAACAATGTAGTTTTTCCTACTTTTGGTGGAGCAACAATTTGTCCTCTTTGTCCCTTTCCTATTGGGCACATTAAATCTATTATTCTCATTGCATATTCATTTGGTGTTGTTTCTAGTCTGATTCTTTCTTCTGGATAGATAGGTGTTAAGTCATCAAATTTAATACGTTTATAGGCTTTTTCAGGAGCATCTCCATTTACTTCTCCTACAAATATTAATGCTGGGAATTTTTCCCCTTCTTTAGGTAGCCTTGCAATACCTTTTACTTTATCTCCCTTATCTAGTCTAAATCTTCTAATTTGAACAGGAGAAACATATATGTCTCTTGGTGTTGAAAGATAATTTGAACCTCTTAAAAATCCATATCCGTCTGGTAAAATTTCTAAAACACCTTCAACAATTCTATCATCTTCACTAGTTAGTTTATAACCTTGTCCAGCTTCTAAAACTGGTTCGTCTTCTGCTTGCTCAGCTCTTAATACAGGGTAAAAACTTCTTTTTGTTTCTGACTCTGTAGTTTCTTTCTTTTCTTCTTTTTCTGTATTAGAATTAATAATTTCTAATAGTTCTTCTTTTTTTAATTTTGATACATTTTTTACGCCTTGTTCTTTTGCGATTTGACGTAATTCTACTAATGTTTTGCTCTCTAAATTCATACAATTAGCCCCTTTCAATTTTTTTGGTTAATTACCTTATTTAATTGCTTTTTATATTGGATTTCTAAAGAAATTAACTTTTATATTCTAGGAAAGTTTTTATAGCTTTCTGTAAAAGATAAATATAGCAGAACTTAGAATTTGTAACATCACAAAATCTAAATTCTGATTTTTTTGATTAAACTTCATATTTAGTATACCATAAATTGGAAAAAAAGTAAAGAAAAAAATAGAGCTATTCACTCTATTTTGTAATATCTATATATACTCTTTCATTAGGTAAATACATTCCTAATTTTTCTCTTGCTACTTTTTCTATGTATTCTGAAGAATTTACATTTTCTTTTATTTCTAGTAAAGATGTTTTAGTTTCTTCTTCTTTAGCTAGTGATGTTTCGTATTTTTCCACATCACTGTTATATGTATTTAGCATTTTTTGTTGTGATATAAAAATGTTACAAACATATGCTAAAACTATAAATAATAATATTTTTTTATAATGTTTTTTTAAAAGTTTCATAAAATAAATCGCTCCAGCTTTCCAATAATTTCCTATATATTATATTTTTCTACATTTCTCTTTTAAATCCTTCTTTCCGTAAGAAAAAAATTTAACTTTTTTTAATTTTTTTGTCGGTTTTGATATTTTACTGCATATATTTAGAATATTTTTTCTTACATTTATTACTATAAACGAAAAAGGTTTTAAAATCTTTTTTAAAATTCTCCATAATAACTTTAAAGGATATAAAATGACTTTTTTTACAAAGCATATGATAGATACATTTATTTTAATAAAATATTTACTAATTGTAAAAATGTATATAAGGATACCAAATGCCAGCCCTACTACTACATAGCTTCTTATTTCTCCGTTGTTAAATTTAAATAGCATAAATAAGAAAAACAAACCGCTAAAAATCCAAAAAATAATATCTTCTATATATGTAATAATGTCAGGTGTTTTAAAAGATTTTCTTAAAATTCTAAATATGTCAAAAAATATACCAATAGCAATTCCACTAATGGTAAAAATTAATAATGAATATAATTGCATTGCTACTGTATTATCCAAATTTTTCACCTTCTATTTAAATATTTTGCCAAGTAATCCAGATGATTTCTTATCTAAATCATTTTCACTGTAAGCTAAGTTGTAAATTTCGCCTTCTACGATTACTTCTGATGTATCTATGCTTAACTTGTTAATTCGTAGGTTGTCTCCCTTTACTGTTAACAGTCCTAGTTCTGTTTCTACAATTACAACTTGATCATCAAAACTAAGAACATCTAATACTCCAGATATACTAAGCTTTTCTCTGTTTTCTAGTACTAGATTTTGAATAATAGAATTATTTGTTGTTTTTCTTTCATCAATTGGCATTTGGATTCCTCCTTATATATTTTTAGAAGTTTTTTATTAATAAAGAACTTCTTGTTAATAAATATATATTCAGGTCTTGTCTATTTTAGAACAAAAGATTATATTTGAGTTTAAATAAAATTATACTTCTCCTTTAAAAACTTTAGATGTAATAAAATATATGTAACAAAGAGCAAATCCTTAATTTAAGATTTGCTCTTACTATTAAAAAGCTATAAGAGTTATTAATATTAAAATCCATATTAATATAAACAGACCGGCTTTTATAAGTAGCCTTTTTAGTTTGTATTCTCTTGCTCTTTCTAAATTTTTCACATTCTTTTCTGGCATTAGTTCAAAGTTGTTTAAAAATTTTTCTAAATCTTTTTGATTTACAAATAATATTGGCAATTCTACATTGCTAATGTTTCCATTTGGAGCTTTATATAATATTATTAGTCTAAAATATTCTCTCTTTTTTATAAATATGCGTTCGTATTTTTTGTCGATAAATACATTTTTTAGGTCTTTGTATGCAATTATAATTTCTTGCATGTTTGTTTTTATGCTCATGTTATTATTTTTACAACTAATTGTAAAAGTATTGCAATATATAGAAAACATGAGAATTAGAACATACATAAGAAGTACTAAACTCAATAATCGTATATTTGAATGAAATGCAATTACCAAGATTACTGCAATTAAAATTAGTACTATAGGTATACTCTTAGGATAAGATTTTATTAAGTTCCCTACTCTTGCTTTAAAGATTATATTGCTACTAACATCTCTTATTTCTTGTAATTTTCTGTTTTTAGTTTTTTCATATAATATATTTAATTTGCTTTTACTTGTTTTTTTACTTTTTTTCATTATTTTATTCCTTTTTTTGAGTTCAAATTTAGATTTGGCATAGTTTGAATTGTGTTCCTATTGCTGATTATTATATTTTAAATAGCTATCAATAAATCCGTTTAGATCTCCATCCATCACTGCTTGTACATTGCCAACCTCATAATTTGTTCTGTGATCCTTCACCATTGTATATGGGCAAAATACATAGGAACGAATTTGGCTTCCCCATGCTATATCCATTTGATTTCCCTTTAAATCCTCTATTTTGTCCTTATGTTCTTTTTCTTTTCTATCAAGTAATTTAGACTTTAACATTTTCATTGCTGTCTCTCTATTTTGAATTTGTGAACGTTCTGATTGGCAAGATACTACTGTATTTGTAGGGATATGTGTAATTCTAACAGCTGAAGAAGTTTTATTTATATGTTGTCCTCCTGCTCCAGAAGCTCTATATGTGTCTATTCTTAAGTCATCTGGATTTATATCTATTTCAATATCTTCTGTTATTTCTGGTAAAACTTCTAATGAAGCAAATGATGTATGTCTCCTTCCGCCACTGTCAAAAGGAGATATTCTAACTAGTCTATGTACCCCCATCTCCCCTTTTAAATATCCATATGCATATGGTCCGGAAATTAATGCAGTTACACTTTTTATTCCAGCTTCGTCTCCCTCTAAATAGTCTAATTCTTTTACCTCATAGCCATTATCTAAAGCCCATCTTGTGTACATTCTATAAAGCATTTGAACCCAATCACAACTTTCTGTTCCGCCAGCACCAGGGTGAAGAGTTATTATTGCATTATTTGCATCATATTTCCCAGAAAGAAGAGTATTTGTTTCTAATTTTTCTATACTTTTTTCTAATTCTTTTATTGAAATATTTAGCTCTCTTTCTAAAGATTCATCAGTTTCGATTGATAATATTTCATTTAGCTCTATAGCATCTACTAAATTATTATGAATTCGTTTATATTCTTCGGTTTTACTTTTTATATTGTTTATATCCTTAAGTACAGCAGATGATGTTTTACTATCGTTCCAAAAATTTGCTACAGTAGTTTTATCTTCTAATTCTTTTAGATTTTGTTCTAATTTTGTAATGTCAAAGAGACTCACCTAATTGTTGTAATTTTATTTTTAAAGAATTTAATATTCTTTTATTTTCTTCAAAATCTATCACTTTATCACTCCCCTACTCTTTGCTAGAATAATCTTTTTCTTTTTCATATTTTATGTGTTGTACACCTTTTTTATCATAATCATCTAGAAAATGATGTACTTCCCCATCTTTTACATAGGAAATAATTGTGTTTAAATTTACATTTTTGGCGCTATTGTATATGTTCATATCTACTTTATCGTATATTTCTCTTAATTGTTTTAATAATTGCTTCATTTCTGCTCTTTTAGAACCTATAAGATTATCTCTATTAATATTTTCTGTAACCTTACATGCACATTGTAAAAAATCTAATTTATTTCTTTCTTTCCATTTTATAATGTTTTCCTCTTTTACATAGTATAGAGGTCTAATCAATTCCATTCCTTCATGAAAAGTGCTATGCAATTTAGGCATCATCGTTTGCATTTGAGAACCATATAACATTCCCATAAGTATTGTTTCTACAACATCATCAAAATGGTGTCCAAGTGCAATCTTATTACATCCTAATTCTTTCGCTTTTCTATATAAATGACCTCTTCTCATTCTTGCACAAACATAGCAAGGATGATCATCTATTTTCTCTACCACCTCAAAGATATTGCTTTCAAACATTGTAATTGGTATATTTAACAATTTTGCATTACTTATTATTTTTTGTTTATTTATTTCGTTATATCCAGGGTTCATTACAAGAAATACTAGCTCAAAGTTGATTTTACCATGTCTTTGCAACTCTTGCATGCATTTAGCAAGTAGCATAGAGTCCTTTCCACCAGATATACATACAGCAATTTTATCTCCGTCTTGTATCATTTCAAATTCTCTAATTCCTTTTGTGAATTGATTCCATATTTTTTTACGATATGTAGTCATAATGCTTCTTTCTATTTCTTCATGTCTTTCCACTTTCTATTTCATTCCTTTCAAACGGTATTACCTTATTATATGTATATTAACTTATGATATTTAGATAAATTTTCTCTTATTATAACATTTTTTTACATACACATATCTATTTTTTTATACAATCTAATTTGCTTTTTGAAATAATATCTTTAATAACCTCTCCTGCTATCATTAGCCCTGCTACAGAAGGGACAAAAGATATGCTTCCTGGTACTTGATTTCTTTCAGCACATTTTCTTTCTGTTCCTGGAGGGCAAATGCAATTAGTTTTGCAGCTGCATTCTAAAGTTTCATCTGGTTTAATGGGCTCTTCTTTAGAATATATTACTTTTAGACTGTCAACTTCCCTCTTTCTTAGTTCTTTCCTCATAACTTTAGCAAGTGGACATATGCTTGTTTTATAAATATCTGTAATCTCAAATCTTGAAGGGTCAAGCTTGTTACCTGTTCCCATAGCAGAAATTATTGGAATATTTAACTTTTTACATTGCATTACAAGTTCAATTTTAGCAGTTACAGTATCAATGCAATCTACTACATAGGACAAACTTTCATTTATAATGTTAGTTTCAGAATTTGGCATATAAAATTCTTGATAAGTTTCCACGTTAGCGTTGGGATTTATTTCTAAAATTCGTTCTTTTGCTACATCTACTTTATATTTTCCTATTGTTTTTCTAGTTGCTATTATTTGTCTATTTAAATTAGTTAAACAAATTTTATCATCATCTATTAATACAAAATTTGATACTCCAGCTCTAACTAAGCCTTCTACAACAAATGAGCCTACTCCTCCTATTCCAAATATGGCTACCTTTGCATTATTTAATTTTTCTATTCCTTCTTTTCCTATTAATAATTCCGTTCTTGAAAATTGATTTAGCATTTTATTATATTCCTTCCTTAAATTTCTTTAATATTATACTATAGTAAAGTTGATTTATCTTACAGCCAAGAGTCCACTTTTAAGGGTTTAAACTTATATCTTTGACTTGGCCTATATTCATTTTTTGTTTTAATAGACGTAATCTGGCTTTCTCGCAATATTTAGTTATTTTCTTCCTAAAATTAGACTTATCTATGCTACAATCTTTTATTAATTCATATACCATTCTAACATTTTTTAGTAAAACCTATTGTCTAGTAAATGCAAGCTCTTTTTCTTCTTGGGCTATACTTTTTTCCAATAATTCTGGTTTTTTAATATACTTATTAAATAATTTAAATGAACTTGCATAATAATAGCCATCGCAAATTCTTTCGTCACCTACAAAAGCAATAGAAATACATTTTTCTTCAATAATTTCTTCGTCTTCATGAATAAAATCTTTCTTTTTCTTCCCCATTGCAAAAAACAAACTAGTTGTTCCAAAATTATACAAGTGATGATAAATAGCATCTATTCCTAATGACCCTACATTAGTTAAAAAAGCACTTGTATGAAATGGGCTAAGTTCTATAATTTTTTTAGGTAACAATCCATATTTATCCAATAACTTGAAAATGCCAACGACTAATTTTAATATAATATTAGGTGTTTTTCCTAACTCATATACTAGCTTGTCCATATTGTTCTTTGTTTTTATGTCTTTATTTTCTACAATAGCATTTTCTAATTTTTCTTTTATATCTAAAATTGTCTCTTCCCCTGTAAATTTTAATTTTAGAACAGTTTCTGGTGCATTATCTTCTAAACTCTTTTTTATAGTAAGTGAAACAAAAATATCATTTCTGTCATAAGTTCTTCCATCCATAACAAATCTATTTAACCATGGTCTTTCATATATAGTACGTATTATAGCTGCATAAATAATGTGCATATAAGATATTTTTACTCCCTCTTGAGCTTTTTTATTTATATAAACATCCATAAATTTAATTGGTACATCTTGTCTAAAATATACCTGTGAATCATTTCTAGTTTTCATAATGTGTGGAATTATACGAAATAATAGTGACACATTTTTTACCCTTTTTCCATCTGAGCGAAATCCAAACATAATTAATCCCCTTTCCCATCTTTTATAATAGCATAAAAGCAGATAATTAGCAAGGCTAAACTATCTGCTTTTTCATAATCACTTTATCTTTTTAGTTGATTCTTGTCTACGAAGAAATTCTCTTGAACTTGTATCACGAATTTTTACTCCGTATTTTTTTTCAAGTTGTTCAAGCTCTTCCTGTGTTATTCTTTCAGGTCTTAAATCTAAATTTTTGTAATCTTCAAATGCCATGATAATTTCCTCCTTAAAATATTAATTTTATATTTATTGTCTCTAATAAGTTTGTAAAACAGGATAAATATTACTGAAATTATGTAAATAGTATATCATGATTTCATGTAAAAGTAAAGCAAAATCAGTTAGTTCTATGAATATTTGTATTTTACATAAATTTGTGTTATAAATTCATTATGAAATACCTCTTTCATTTTTTATTCTATTTGCCACCAATTATATCATACTTTAAATTAATTGTCTTATTTTTTATAAAAGTTTCTTGATTTGTTTATTTTTCAAATAAATAATTTAAAGAGCCAGTAATTATACTAGCTCTATGTTTTAATAAGCAATTTCATATTTAATAATATTATTAATTGTTTCAGAACTCATCAAACTATCAAATACATTACTTACATCTTTCTTGTTTTCATCAGTACTCGATATATAGAAATTTTCCGTAGTTTCTATATATTTATGACCTAAAATATCTGCTACATCTCTAATTTCAGTACCGTTTCTTAAATTAATAGTTGCATAACTTCCCCTTAAATCGTAAAATCTACATTTTTCAATACCAAGTTCTTTATGAATTATTTTAAATGGATAGTTTAATATATTTCTACCAACATATTTTCCATTAGGTCTTGTAAACACCATATCAGCTTTATTGATTTGAAGAATATTACCTTCATTTTCTTTTAAAAATTCTTCCAAATTTGTCAATAATTTACAATTATTTTAATAATTTTGTATTTCAAAATCCTTCTATTTGCTTTATTCCATTATTGTTCTGCAAAATTTCTCCTTGTCTCTTTGCTATTTCATTTAATCTTTCTAGTCTCTGTTTTTGAGACATTCCTTGTTTTATTAATTCCGAATTAATATTTTCAAGGTTACTTAAAATTACTAACTGAAGAATATTAGCATAATCTCGCATATTTCCATTTAATTCAGGGTTCTCTTCTTTCCATTCTTTTGCAGTTTTTCCAAATAAAGCTACATTTAATATATCTGCTTCATTTGCATATACAAATTGTTTTTGTTTTTCAGTTAGTGAAGGAACTATATTTTCTTTTATACTATCAGTATGTATTCTATAATTTGTTTTTGCTAATTCTCTCCTTACAGACCATTCTATTTTATTTTGATATCCTTCATTTTGTTTTAATCTTTCAAATTCTGTTATTAAATACAAATAAAACTCTGGACTAATCCAACTCGCAAATTCAAATGCTATATCTGGATGAGCATAAGTTCCCCCATTATTTCCAGATTTTGATACTATACCAATTGCATTTGTTTCTTTAATCCATCTTTGAGGCGACATTGTAAAATAATGAGTTCCAGCTTCATTTTTAAAGGTGTCGATTTCGACCCCTTTGACATTTGGATTATGCATTTGTTCCCATAAAGCCAAATATTCAATATTTGTTTTAGCTCTTAACCAATTTTTTACAACATCTTTTGGTTCAATAGGATTTTTATATCTTGCTAAATCTGTTAATGAGATATAATCAATATCTCCAATCCTCATTATTCCAACTAAATTATCTTTAACTTTTATTTTTGTTTTAGCAATTTCTTTTTTAATAAATATCACATCCTTACTTTTATATCTTAAAACAATTGTTTGTATATGTCAATTGGTTTTTGCAAATTTCTTTAAATTTATTAGCAGTTTCTTTTTCCATCAACTCTTGCTATTTCATATTTGTATTGATAGAATTTTCCTCTTTTTTGAATTGTTACATTTGACATTTTACATTCTCCTTTCAAAATTCGAATGTAAACAGACTAAAAAGAAATGCTACCACGAATGATAACATTTCTATATTTTTTATTCACTTTGTTTTCAACCACATAATCCTTTATTTTCAAGTGTTTTAAAGATTTTGTATAAACTTATGAAAACATTTTGCAAACAAAATGCAAACAATTTACTATGTTTTCATATTTATGTTCACTTTGCTAATCTCTGTAACCATTGATATTACTGATTTCTTCCACAGCAATTTTTGTATTTCTTACCACTTCCACAAGGGCAAGGATCGTTTCTTCCTATTTTTGGTTCAGTATGTACTACTGGTGTATTTGTATTTATTTTTGAAGGAGTAACTCCATCTAATGATTTTATTGCTGTATCTTCTAGGCTTGTATTTGTTATTTGAGCTGATTCTTGTCTAGATACCATTCCATCTTCTCTTTTTCTTGCATTTAAAAGGAATCTAACTACATCAACTTTTATGTTAGCAACCATTTCATCGAACATATCAAATCCTTCAATTCTGTATTGAACAACAGGGTCTTTTTGGCCATATGCTCTTAATCCAATTCCGTTTTTTAATTCGTCCATGGCATCGATATGATCCATCCATTTTTGGTCAACTATTTTTAACATTACAACACGTTCTAATTCTCTTAAGTTTTCGCTACCAAAGTCTGCTTCTTTTTGAGCATAAACCTCATGGATTTTGTCTTTTAATTCATTTATAACATCTTCTATGTTTAGTTTTTCTTCTTTTAAAGAATGTAATTTATCTATACCAAAAGCAACTGTTATGTCTTGCATTAATGCTTCTTTATTTACATTTTCTTCAGTGAAATATGTGTTTGTTAAATCTTCAGCAACAGAATCCATCATTTTTAATATTTGGTCTTTTAAGTTTTCTCCATCTAAAACTTCTCTTCTTTGTTGGTATATAATTTCTCTTTGTGTGTTCATAACATCGTCATAATTTAAAACATTCTTTCTTATGCTAAAGTTTCTATCTTCTACTCTTCTTTGGGCAGATTCTACAGATTTTGAAATCATTTTTGACTCGATAGGCATATCCTCATCTGCACCTAGCATGTTGTATACTGCTGTAATTTTGTCTCCACCAAATATTTTCATTAGGTCGTCATCTAATCCTATGTAGAATCTTGATTCTCCAGGATCTCCTTGACGTCCGCTACGTCCACGAAGCTGATTGTCAATTCTTCTTGATTCATGTCTTTCTGTACCAATTATTTTTAATCCGCCAGCTTCGATTACTTTTTGCTTTTCATCTTTTATTTGTTCGTTATACTTATCTTCTAACTCTTTAAATTTCTTTCTAGCTTCTAATATTTGTTCATCGTCAGTTTCATTGAAAGCTGTTGCTTGCTCTATTAGTTCTTCAGGATATTTCTGCTTTCTCATTTCTTGTTTAGCTAGATATTCGCTATTTCCTCCAAGCATAATATCGGTACCACGTCCTGCCATGTTAGTAGCAATTGTTACAGCACCATATTTACCAGCTTGAGCAACTATCTCTGCTTCTTTTTCATGGAATTTAGCATTTAATACTTCGTGCTTAATTCCTTCTCTTTTTAATAAGCTACTTAATTTTTCAGATTTTTCTATTGATACTGTACCAACTAGAACTGGTTGACCTTTTTTATTGCTTTCTTTTATTTCATTTATAACTGCTCTAAATTTTGCGTTTTCGTTTTTGTATATAACGTCATGATTATCTACACGAACCATTGGTTTATTTGTTGGTATTTCTATAACATCTAAGTGATAAATTTCCTCAAATTCTGCCTCTTCAGTCATAGCAGTACCAGTCATACCTGCTAACTTGTCATACATTCTAAAATAATTTTGGAATGTAATTGTAGCAAGTGTCTTTGATTCGTCAGCAATTTTTACACCTTCTTTTGCTTCTATTGCTTGATGTAAACCATTGTTGTATCTTCTTCCATACATAATACGTCCTGTAAATTCGTCTACAATTAGAACTTCTCCATCTTTTACGATGTAGTCTATATCTTTTTTCATAATACCATGTGCACGTAAAGCTTGATTTACATTATGTACTAATTCTGAGTTTTCTATATCATTAAAGTTTTCTAATCTAAATTCTTCTTCTGCCTTTTTTATACCCTTTTGAGTAAGAGATGCAGATTTTGCTTTTAAGTCTACTATGTAATCATATTTTTCATTATCTTCTGCTTGCTCAAAGTCTTTGACATCTTCTTCTACTATTACTTTTGCTTTTAATTTTCTTACAAAGCTATCAGCTTTTTTGTATAAATCAGAAGATTTATTTGCTCTACCAGAAATAATAAGTGGTGTACGAGCCTCATCAATTAAAATACTATCAATCTCGTCCACTATTGCATAATGTAATTTTCTTTGTACTAATTGGTTTTTATAAATAACCATATTATCTCTTAAGTAGTCAAATCCATATTCATTGTTTGTTCCATATGTTATATCACAATTATATGCTTCTTGTTTTTGTGTAGGGTTCATTCCTGCAATTACAAGTCCTACGCTAAGACCTAAAAATCTATAAAGTTTTCCCATCCATTCACTATCACGTTTAGCTAAGTAATCGTTAACAGTAACAACATGTACACCTTCTCCTGTAAGTGCATTTAAATATACAGGAAGTGTTGCAACTAATGTTTTTCCTTCACCTGTTTTCATCTCGGCAATTCTACCTTGATGAAGTATAATTCCACCTATTAATTGAACATCAAAGTGTCTCATTCCTAATACTCTTTTAGATGCTTCACGAACTACTGCAAAAGCTTCTGGTAATATGTCGTCTAGTGTTTCTCCTTTGTTTAATCTATTTTTGAACTCATCTGTTTTTCCTCTTAATTCAGAGTCAGATAGTTTTGAAATTTCTTCTTCTAAGCCATTAATTTTAGCTACTATTGGCATTACTCTTTTTACTTCTTTTTCACTATATGTTTTAAATAGTCCCATGTTTTTCTTCCTTCCTTTTTTAGCTTTTATACGAGTTAAACTATATCACTCTTTATAATAAAAATCAAGGAAAAATGTAAAAAAACAGTATAGTAATTTTACTACACCGTTTTTTACTAATTATTCAATTTTTATTCTCTTTGTAAGGAGCCCAGTCCGTTATATGAAAAGCATGGAGTACCATCATATAACAAATATAAATTTACTAGAACATCATCTTCTTTTCTCCTTACTGTTTGATATGCACGAGATAAAAGTTTTGGAGTTTCTAATAAATATTGGTCTTTACATGATATATCGGAATAGAACTTTGCATTTTTATCCGGAATATAATAATTACCGTCAAACGGAAAAAGCATATCTATAACTTCTTCATAAGTTGTTTTATAATCTACTGAAGTTGTCGTAGTATTGTTATTTTCCGTTGTTTCCTGTGTTTGACGACTAGTACATTGTTCTTTATAGTTTTCCTCAATATAGTTTTTAATTTGATTGTCTATCCGTATTTGAAATCCTTTATCTACAATAAAGAATACACAAACACCTAGAAATATAATTACTATTTTGCATAATACTTTTTTGATTTTGTCTGTCATGTTTTTTCTCCTTCCGCATTGCAATTGCAATTTGCTTGTTTACTGCAATATTATGTTACTTATTATAACATTTTTTTGTCCATAATACAAGCATATTTATTAAAATTACGACATATAAGTTATTAGAGAATCTTTTATTTAAGGAAGGAATTCATATGTTTATTTATAATATAAAATTAAGTGGTTCAAAGATGTTCAAAATATTATTTATTTTTATAATTGCTTTCGTAATTGCACTATGTGGCTTTATAGGATATAAAATTTATAGTGCTAGCGTTAATGCTAAAGACAATATACAGCAATCAGGAGTTAATGAACTTACTAACAAAAATTACTCTACAATTTTAAAAACCGTTCACGATGATATTGACTCTTATATTGGAACTAAAATTAAATTTTCAGGTTTTGTATATCGAGTATATGATTTGAATAAAGAGCAATTCGTACTTGGTAGAAATATGATTATAAGCTCTGATTTTCAAACTGTAGTTGTTGGATTTTTGTGTCACTATAAAGATGCCATAAATTTAAAAGATAACTCGTGGGTAGAAATTCAAGGAACAATAACTAAAGGTGATTATCACGGAAATATGCCAATACTAGAAATAACTTCTTTAAAACAAATTGAAAAGCCTAATAATGAATACGTATACCCTCCTGACGAAAATTATATACCTACCTCTGCTATTCTCTAATTTTGTTTAGGGACGCCCCTTTTTCGAAAAAATTTTATTTTAGGGACGCCCCCTTTTCGAAAATTTTTACAGAAAGGGACACTCCTCTATTTTTAGCAAGGGTGTCCCTTTTAGAAAATTTTTTCGAAAAAGGGGCGTCCCTAAACAGCTAAATTAAAAAAACAAAGAAGTGACTAATTTTAATCACTTCTTTGTTTTTTGCTTGTTTGAAAATAATTTTCAGTTTTTTCTAATTCAGTTTTATGACATAAGTGTCTCCGT
>ERZ827452.2088-NODE-2088-length-16132-cov-3.808049_pt1 | contig 16132 bp, 10 predicted proteins | sample MGYA00519866_ERZ827452 | MGnify/ENA primary metagenome ERZ827452 (study PRJEB31778, sample SAMEA3449307) | human gut metagenome | biome: human gut; feature: human-associated habitat; material: faeces | place: United Kingdom | collected 2010/2012 ... | reverse complement strand
GAGGACAATGACTATTATCTGAAGCATTCCTTCGAGGGGGAGAGTGTGAATGCCGGATGCATTTTCATGGACTGTGGGGCTTCAGCAGACTGGTCAGACAGGAATACCTTTGTATTCGGACATAATATGCGGGATGAGAGCATGTTTGGGGCTTTTAAAAATTTGCTGAAGGGGACGGCAAGCTGCGAGGAGAATCCTTACTTCTATATATACACGGAAGATAAAGTCTACATTTATGAGATTTTTTCCTATTATGAAACAAAGAGTACCAGTGACCGTTTTGCCACGTTTACCTCAGATGCCTCCTATGATGATTATGTGCAGTGGGCCACGGAACATTCCCTGTATGCTTCGGATGCGGATTTAAGTGACAGGGGAAATATCGTATCCCTGTCTACCTGCTACGGCTCATCCGGTACAAAAAGGCGGGCTCTGATCCATGGAGTCCTGACAGAAACGGCTGCATACTAAGGCTTGTGTTACAAAAATAAAAAATGATACTGAAAAGACTAAAAAAATAATAAAAATCTGAACCTTTTTTGAAATGGCGTCAGTCTTAATGATTGTAAAGAGGAACGAAAACGTTTAAAGACGTTGAAACACGCAGTTTCATTGAGGGAGAAATCAGATGAGCAGATTTGGTAGGTATGTAAGGGAAAAAGTGGTAAAGGTTCTGGTGACAGCACTGGTTGTAGGTTCTGTTGCAGGGAACGAGGGGATTACTGTGCAGGCAGCAGGCGCGAAGTTGAATGATCCGTTTTCTTTCGTATTATACACGAATGAATTTGTATCCTCAAATCTGGACCATATTGAGGGAAATGCCGCAATTAAAGAATTAAAGGTTTCCATGGTAAGCTATGGGGGAAAATCTTATCTGGGAGATCTTTCTGCTCCGAATCAGATTCTTAAATATACAGCGTCAGGCAGAACAGACGAAAAGGAACTGATAATTCCCCTTACTAATTCTGACGGAACCCAGAACTCTGTTGAGCGGGAAGTGACTGGACAGGGTTATAATATTATAGCTGGTGAAAATAAATTATATACTGGAAATCTTCTGAAGAACTGTGAGGTATGGGATACAGATATTGCATCTGAGATCAGCAATGTCCTGGCAGGTAATATGGTACAGAAAAGCAACGACTTGTATGCTTTGGCGGATGAAAATAACGATACACAACTGGTATTGAATGTAACAAGTGCTGAGTTAAATACCAGGATGGAAGACTATGACAAAGAGATCACCGGCGCAGCTTTTTATGGAAAAACAGTTGTGGTAAATGTAAGTGATTCCGGAACTGTGAATATTACCGGCTGGATGAATGCGCATGGTGCAAAAAAGCAAGCATTGGAACATCAGCTGTGGGCAGACAGAATTATTTGGAACTTTGGCAATGCAACAGAAGTTAATGTAAATTCTATTTTCGGATATATTTTGGCTCCGAATGCAACTGTCTATAATGGCGGAACTGTTGTCGGAGGCATCATAGCGGATAAGTATAAGCAGGGTGGAGAGATTCACTGTCCGTGCGAACCGGATGAGCCGGAACCTACGCCTACGCCGACGGTACCGGTGGTAACCGAGGAGCCTACGCCTACGCCGGTAGTAACCGAGGAGCCTACGCCTACGCCGGTAGTAACCGAGGAACCTACACCAACAGCAACACCAACAGCAACACCTGACACCCCGGATGAACCCGATACTCCGGATGATACACCAGATGATCCCGGCACCCCGAATGATCCCGGTACCCCGGCAGATCCCGGCACACCGGCCGGTGGAATCCCGGATACCCCGCAGGTACTTGGTGCAAGACGCCGCAGAATGGTGACCATCGAGGATGAGACAGTTCCCTTGGCGGACAGAGCAGTCCTCGGAGCATCCAGACGACCGCAGACCAGCGATGACTCCGATGCCTGGAATCTGGGCTTTGCCTTTTCCCTGACGAGTCTGGGAGCATGGCTTGTTCTTAAGCGAAAAGAACATTAAATAAATAGGAACAGAACGACAGCCGATCTTAGCTGTAAAAGTATAAAAGGATCAGAATCTTGAAAAATTTTTCAAAATCTGGTCCTTTTTTCCATTTGGCGCAGTCTTACTTATTAGGAGAGTAAAAAGAAGTAATAAAAACAGAAATACTGGTTTTGAGGGGAATCAGAAATGAAGTTAAAAAACGTAATACAGACCAAACTGGCAAAAACTCTGGTAGCGGCACTGATGATCAGCAGCATCTCCAACACCGGATTTACGGTACAGGCGGAAGAAGCAACGCAGAATGAGCAGAACGATGTCGTTGAAATGGCGAGTGTAAGCGGAAACGACAGTAGCGTTGCCGTGGAAGGGAAATCCTATCCCACCATCAAAACGGTGATTCTTGCTGGAGGCACCATGGCAAAATATGTGGGAGGACAGGTAGCCAGCCCCAACGTATGGACCAATAATTACAAGCCGGCAAACGGAGATTTTTCATTGTTTGCAGGTCATAAGATGACTTTGGATGATGCTGAAACCTTTAAATATCTTTCTGTGGATAATACAGGGGTAGATGCCGAAGGAAAGTTAACCGGAAGTAACGGAGCAAGCTGGCAGTGCGTTGGATTCGTAGCATTAGATGTAAACAAATATTCTGACTGTAAGCCCGCAGATTTGTTACACTATGTTTATTACGGTGGAGACAGCGAAGGCACTTCCTATTATAAAGAAAACTGCGGAAAAACCCTTGAGGATGTAAAACAGTATGTGAATGACAACAACGGCGTCTTGTATGGTGAAAATGTAACGGAAAGTTTTATGGATCAGTTGCTCACCACCGGTCGGTCCTTCAGCGGAGTCACCATTGCCACGGTATGGTATGTGACCACACCCACAGAGACCTGGATCAATTATGACGGATACGATTACAGGATTCCCGGGGTATCCGCAGTAGATTATTATGAATATCCCACGGGAACGGTAACTTTTGAACAGAATGAGAACGGCGCAGTGTTCCATTATATTTCCGAAGGTATTACCATTACTACAACTCCGGAACTGGAACAGCATTGGGAAAGCGGCACCGGCAGGGTGACCTATGATGCAACGATCACCATTACGATCCACAGCAATGCCCCGGACAAGGTAAGAATCAATCTGTCCGATGCCATCGGTTATCTGAACGGTACCGTGGCAGGAGGAAATGCGGCAGAGCCCGGAGATACCCTGTACTACAACATAAAGCTGGTAAATGAGAGCAATAAGGAGTATCAGTATGATCCTGCAAAGGCCACGATCGGTACGATCCCGGCGGCGCCTAAGGCAGGAGAGAAAGTAACGGTTCTGTCCAGTGGTTTTGAAGGTTATGAGATCGGTGAAGTGGGAGCGTTCTGTACATTGCCCCGCCGTATTTTAAATGCTCCGTTACGGGATCTCGGAATCACCGCAGGCAAGGTTACGGATGCGATTGTCGGAGAGGCTCTTTTGAAAAAAGGATATGGCAGCGAAGAAATGAAGCCGGAAGAGGTTACGCAGAGCTGCCTGGCACAGTATTACTTAGACTGGTTCAACAATACTTCCAGAGAAGAAGGAAATAAGGTCTACGGCTTTTCAGAACTTACGGCAGAGGAACTGGCAATCCTGACCAACGGAACCGCCGATACCACAGTAGCGGAGAGCTGTTCTGCAGTAGCAGATGCTTTATATTACACGACATATCATAATGTATATACTTTTGACGGTGAAGGTCTGTATGACCGGATGCTGAAAAACGGACAGGAAGGTTCCTATGCAGATACTCTGGTATCCGACCTGTTAAAGGACGGAGAAGTGAAGATCACCACTAACCTTAACGGTGTGTTGGCCAACAACGGCTATCAGATGACCAGATACGGCTTCGGAATGCAGTTTGAATTGTCCAGAGAGCCGGAGGTTACTCCGCCCGTGACTACCAGCCCGGAACCTACTCCCAGTGCTACTCCGGAGCCTACGCCGACAGGCACACCGGATACCACACCCACGACGCCGACCACTACTCCGACCGCACCCCCGGATACTCCGGACGATTCGGATGATTCCGATACCCCGGATACTCCCGGTACACCGTCTGAGCCGGCAACCCCGGTAACACCTCAGGTGCTTGGTGTAAGACGTCAGCGGGTTGTAAGCATTACCGATGATCCTACACCATTGGCGGACAGAGCAGTCCTGGGAGCTTCCAGAAGACCCAGGACCGGCGATGATTCCAATACATGGAATCTGGGCTTTGCCCTTTCCTTGACAGGGCTGGGAGCATGGCTTATTATTAAGAAGAAGCAATCATAACGAATAAACATATATTTACTATAAACAATCAAGGAAAGAAGAGGTAGAACAAATGAAAAAAAGATGGATGAGTCTTGTTCTGACAGTCATCATGGTGCTGAGCCTTGCAGGCTGCGGCAAGAGTACAGAATTATCCTCTGTAAGCCGTGATCCTGCCACGGATGACGGAACTGTCTGGTTCGATGAAGAGGCAGTGGCACTGGCGGGTTCTGTGAGAAAAGCCGGTATGAGTGAAGCTGAGCTGGCCCGTGCAGATGAACTTCGTGCCATGGCTATCGATGCGTTGGATATTGTAAACGCGAAGAGAGCAGAGAACGGCCTGGCAGCACTGAACTGGAGCAACGGTCTGGAGTCCTGCGCTATGGTAAGAGCAACCGAAGCAGCTTCCAAGTTCTCCCATACCAGACCCAACGGTAAGGACTGGTACACAGTGAACAGTGAACTGATGTGGGGCGAGAATCTGGCGAAGGGCTATGATTCCGCACAGAGTGTAGTAGATGCCTGGATGGCTTCTCCTACACACGCAGCGAATATCCTGGCAGACGATTTTACCACCTGCAGCATTGCGGTCTATGAGACCAATGGCAAGTTGTATTTTGCCCAGGAGTTCGGCTATTAACAGGGTATTTCTTATCATGAGGGGATAGAGAGATAAATGACAGGAGAGAGTTGATATTCTTAACGGAATATTAACTCTCTTTTTGGGCTTCAAAAGATAGAAAATTTTTCTGAATCATGGTAAAATAAAATCAACATATAAAATTAAGTATCTCTGCAGAAGATCACTGTTCCAAAATGAAGGAAATGCATGGGATATCCGGGCGCTGCCGGACAAGTGGTCACTTCACAGAGTACAGGAAAATAAAGCATATAATAAAAATGCAGCGCAGAAATGAGGACATATGAGTACAAAAGCATCACAGAAGGGCACAAAGGGGCAGACACCCGGCATGACGACGATCCGGGAACGTCTGCAGAAGGCAATCAGCAGGCTGGTAGTGTTCTCGATTATTCCGTTGGCCACCCTTACCGTGATCCTGAATCTGTCCAGTACCATGAGAACACTGGAAGACGATATGCTGGTGGTGGCAGAGATCTCTGCAGACCGTATCAAAGAGGAACTACGGGTGACAACAACGATCGTATCCGAACTCGGATGCAGCTATCAGCTGTCTTCTCCAGTATTTACCCAGGAGCAGAAGCAGCAGTATATCAACCAGCGTGTGGAAGCTTATGGAATGGTCAGAGGCAAGCTGATCGGCGCCAACGGTATCTGTGCTTATGACGGAACCGATTATAGTGACCGTGATTATTTTAAGAGATCCATGCAGGGAGAGGTCGTGGTATCGGATCCCGTGATTGCAAAGACAGACGGTAAGCTCAGCGTTATCATTTCCGCACCTGTATATGCAGACGGAGATAAGAATGGTGATATTGTCGGCGTGGTATTCGTTGTGCCGGATCCGGAGTTCTTAAATGATATTGCTGCGGCAGTCTCTGTCAGTAAGAATTCCGAGTGCTATCTGTTGGGAGAAACAGGTATCACCATTGCTCACTGTGATTCTGCGATTGCCCAGGAGCAGAAGAGCAACATTGAACTGTCTCAGACGGACAGATCTTTGCGGGGAATTGCAAAGGTAGAGCAGAAGATGATGACCGGAGCAATCGGATATGGCACTTATATGAAAGGCGGAACCATCACAATACAGGCTTATGCACCAATAGAAGGAACCAATGGATGGAGCGTGGCAGTAAATGCACCACTGACAGATTTCCTTGGTTCTTCCGTTGTATGTATTGTCATTGGTGTAGCAATAGGTGCTGCAGCTTTATGTTTCAGTGTGCGCAGGGCAAAAAAGATCGGTCAGGCGATCGGTGAACCGGTGGCGGAATGTACCGAAAGAATACGTCAGCTGGCGGAAGGCGATCTGCATACTCCGGCACCTGTGATCCGGACACAGGATGAGACACAGATCCTGGCAGAGGCTACCGCAGCACTATCCGGCAATCTGCAGAAGGTCATCGGCGATGCGGATTATCTGTTGGGAGAAATGTCGGAAGGAAACTTCGCACTGACTTCAGGGTGTGCAGAAGCCTATGTGGGAGACTTTCAGGGACTGTTGGAATCTATCCGTAAGCTGAACCATAAGCTCAGTGAGACACTTAATGAGATCAAGACGGCAGTGGGACAGGTATCTCTGGGGGCAAACCAGATGGCAGATGCTGCCCAGGGACTTGCGGAAGGTGCTACTGACCAGGCCGGTTCCGTAGAGGAACTGCAGGCTACCATCACGAATGTAACCGAGATCGTGGAGAAGAATGCCAAGGCACTGGGAGGTTCTTACCAGAAGGCTATGGATTACCAGCAGCAGGCGAAGGACAGCGGAGAGGAAATGAAGGGTCTGACAGATGCCATGCAGCGTATCAACGATACTTCCAGGCAGATCAGCGATATTATCGGTGAGATTGAGGATATCGCATCCCAGACGAATCTGTTGTCCCTGAATGCAGCCATTGAGGCAGCCAGAGCAGGAGAGGCCGGAAGAGGCTTTGCAGTGGTTGCGGATCAGATCCGTAAGCTGGCAGATGACAGTGCACAGTCTGCGGTACATACCAGAGAATTGATTGAGACTTCCCTGCAGGAGATTGAGCATGGCAACCAGATCACGGACAAGACAGCCGAAGCATTGCAGAAGGTCGTGGAAGGCATTGAGGATCTGGCCAACGAGTCCAAGAAAGCCATGGAAGAATCCAAGGCACAGGCAGATGCCATGATGCAGATCGAACAGGGCATTGAACAGATATCCACAGTGGTGCAGAACAACTCTGCGACCGCAGAAGAAACTTCTGCCACCAGTGAGGAATTGTCTGCGCAGGCCACCAACATGAACGAGCTGACCGCAGCATTCCAGTTAAGAGATTAAAATGTACGATGATTCGGTGTAATGAATTCTGAAGATATGACATACAATGCTTAATAGAAACAAGCATTGGAGGCAGCCGTGTTCGAAAAACAGAATATACAGGAAACCGTAAATGAACTGAAAAGTGACGCAGTGAAGGGCCTTACCGATGGTGAGGCCTTTCGTCGTTTACAGCAAAATGGCAGAAATGAAATGAAAGCTGCCAGAAAAAAGACGAAAATACAGCTTTTTCTGGAGCAGTTAAAGGACCCGCTGATCTACATATTATTGATCGCAGCTGTGGTATCCGTCTTTCTGGGGGAGCTCAGTGATGCCGTGATCATCGGCACTGTGGTAGTGGTCAATGCCCTGGTGGGCATGCTGCAGGAGGGAAAAGCCCGAAAGGCACTGGAAGCGTTGAAAAAGCTGACCAGTCCACAGACCATTGTGATCAGGGAAGGTATCCGTCAGGAGATTCCGGCGGCGGAACTGGTGACGGGCGATCTGGTAGACCTGGAGGCAGGGGCACAGGTACCTGCGGATATACGGCTGACCAGAAGCTCCAATCTGCAGGTAGAGGAATCCGCCCTGACCGGAGAATCGGTACCTGTGGAAAAAGATGCGCTGTTTCTGGCAGACTGCAGACACGAGATTCCATTGGCTGAACGGGTCAATATGGTATATATGTCTACTGTGGTGACCCATGGCCACGGAGAAGGAATCGTGACAGCTACGGGCATGGCCACGGAGATCGGCAGGATCGCCTCCATGATCACAGATGCGGAAGAGGAAATGACACCGTTACAGAAACGTCTGGGGGATATGGGAAAGCTTCTGAGTATTTTATCGCTGGGAGTATGTGCGGCATTGTTTCTGCTGGCGGTATTTCAACACAGAAATATTCCGGAAATGCTGCTGGTGGCGATTTCCCTGGCGGTGGCTGCGGTGCCGGAAGGTCTGCCGGCAGTGGTGACGATCTGTCTGGCATTGTCAGTGACCAGAATGGTCAAAGTACATACGATCATCCGCAGACTGCCTTCCGTTGAGACTCTGGGAGCGGTCAGCGTGGTCTGCTCGGATAAGACCGGCACACTGACCCAGAACCGGCTCACGGTGGAAAAATGCTGGTGGTATGATGTGCTGGAGGATGCTGCCGGCAGCAATGGCAGGGGAGAATCCCGATGCGTACAGGAGATGCTCCGGGGAATGCTGTTGTGCAACGATGCTTCCCTGCAGGGAGAGCAACGGATCGGAGATCCAACGGAACTGGCGCTCTTAGACTTCGGAGAGAAGATGGGGATGCATAGAGAACGTCTGGAGAAGCAGTACCCCCGCTATGATGAAAAGCCTTTCGATTCGGACCGGAAGATGATGACGACCTATCACAGAATCCCGAAAAACGGAGGGCATAAGGGAAGCATTGCCTATACGAAGGGGGCACCGGATGTGATCGTACAGCACTGCACTCATATTTTACAGGACGGAAGAAGTGTGCCAATGACAGCCGGACAGAGAAAAAGGATCAGTGAGGTTGTAGAACTCATGAATTCCCTGGCGCTTCGGACACTGGCGGCAGCACAGAGCGGAAACACTCCCGGGTGTGGGGAAGAAGGTATGACATTCCTGGGAATCGTGGGGATGCGTGATCCTGCCAGACCGGAGGCGGAGGAAGCGGTGGAGATTTTCCGCCGTGCAGGTGTATCTACAGTAATGATCACCGGGGATCATGTGGATACCGCCTATGCCATTGCCAGACAGCTGGGGATTGCAGGGCATCGCAGTCAGTGTATTACAGGGGAAGAACTGAATCATCTGGATGATGCTTCTTTTGCCAGGAGGATCAGGAATATCAGGGTTTATGCCAGAGTGACTCCGGCCCAGAAGGTACGGATCGTGAAGGGGCTGCAGCAGAATGGGGAGATTGTGGCCATGACAGGGGATGGTGTGAACGATGCTCCTTCTCTGAAAGCAGCAGATATCGGTGTAGCCATGGGAACCGGCGTGGATGTGGCTAAACAGGCGGCGGACATGATATTGACGGATGATAATTTTGCAACGATTGAAAAGGCAATCGAGGAAGGCAGAGGCGTCTATGAAAACATCCGCAAGTCGGTGATATTTTTACTGTCTTCCAATCTCGGGGAACTGATGACCATGTTCGCAGCAGTGGCTCTGGGGCTGGCTTCCCCTCTAAAATCCAGTCATATACTGTGGATCAATCTGATCACGGATTCCCTTCCGGCGTTGGCACTGGGAGTGGATAAAAATGACGGAAAAAGCCTGATGCGCTGTCCTCCAAGAAAAGCAGCGGAGAGTCTGTTCGCCCGGGGCGGAATGGCCTGTACCTTACTCTATGGAGCGCTGATCACCGGTATCGGTCTGGCGGCATTTCTGGTATTGCCCTGTGGGATCCTGGCAGGCAGGGGAGAACTGTCCTGGAATCTGTCTGACTGGGTAGAGGGACTTCGTGAATTACTGTCCCGGGAAAAAATACTTGCCCGATCCCAGACTTATGCTTTTACAGTACTGGGAATGTGCCAGCTGTATCATGCAGTGGGAATGCGGGATATGCAGAAGTCCGTATTTGCCATGAGACCCTGGGATAATCCGCTGATGGTGTTGGCCTGTGTTATTGGATTTGCGCTGCAGTTTGCGGTAACGGAAGTACCGTTTCTCATCGGAGCGTTCGGAACCTCCCATCTGTCCGGACAGGAATGGCTGCTATTGAATGTACTGGCAGCATTTCCACTGCTGGCTCATGAGCTGGTAGTGATGTTACGGAAGTGAGTACGCTTATCCGGGCTTACCGACGATTCAGAACGATAATTCGCCCTATAACTTCAGGCAGATATTCTTGCGTATGCAAGCATCTGCCGAATACCCTGCCTGAAGCTACATGGCTCTGAATAGTCGTAATATTCAGAACCCCATTCGCAAAATCGCATCTCCGATGCTTTCCTTTTGCTCATGTGGTCACTTCGCCACATAAATATAGCCAGAGGATCTTACGAATGCAAGCATTCGACGTTCCTCCGGTTATATTTACGTGGCTCTGAATATTTACAAAAAGTTAACATTTTCCTTGTATGGAGTTTATAGTCAATAGTTACAATAAAATTGACAAATAACTTTCATGGGAGGGCAATGTGATGAAAATTATCAGAAAAACAGCGATTGTTATGCTTCTCTGCCTCTATTTTCTGACATATGGTGTATTGCCGCAGGTACAGGCCGCAGGTAAAGACGCTCCTGTGATCGTGGTAGCGCATCGGGCGGGGGCAAAAGTAGCTCCGGAGAACACGGTGGCGGCCCTGGAACAGGCCATCCGGGATGGAGCGCCTATTGCAGAGATTGATGTGCAGCAGTTGTCGGACGGAACCCTGATCGTTATGCATGACAGTAATTTTAAACGGACCACAGGAGAGGATATCTGCGTATGGGATGCGGAGGCAGATGCTCTCAAAACCCTGGAAGTGGGCAGCGGTTTTTCGGCAGCATACCGGGGAGAACAGATCCCGACACTGGAAGAAATGCTTGCCTGTGCCAGAGGCAGGATCACTCTGATGATCGAACTGAAATATACCGGACAGGAGGATGCACTGGAGGAAAGCGTGCTGACTCTGCTGCAGGACTATGATATGGTGGATGAGTGTATTATAGGCTCCATGAACAAGGGAATCCTGCAGAAAATGAAGGAGCTGGAACCGGGGATTTCAACAGTTTTTATTGCCCATGATCTGGAAGAAGAGGATTATGAGCTGGACTATGCCGACAGCTATAGCATCGAGGGGAGAAATCTTACAGTGGATATGGTAGATGCCATTCATTACTGCGGAAAGTCGGTATACGGGTGGACAGCCAATACTTCCGGTGCCATGCTTCGGATCGTAAACTGTGGGGCGGACGGTGTGATCACGGATGATGTGAGATTATTACAGACATTTTTGAGAGAACAGGCTTGCCGTAAAGCGTTTGCAAGTGTATACTGATTAGTTATAAAGAGGGGAAGAATACGGAAGCAGGTTGGCGTATATGAGTAAAATATGGGAATTTTTCGAGAATCTGGGTGAATATGTATATGTGGCAGATGCAGAGACTCATGAATTGATATATATGAACAAGAAGACTCTGAAGAGCTATGGATTTCAAAGTCTTGAAGAGATCATCGGGTTAAAGTGTTATGAGATATTGCAGGGAAATTCTCTGCCCTGTGGCATGTGTAATAATGAACAGTTAAAGCCGGGTTTTTTTAAGGAATGGGAATATTACAATCCGCTGCTGCGAAGAGAACTTCATATCAAGGACACACTGGTAGAAGAAGACGGGAGAAAATACCGTATGGAAATCGCCATAGATTGTGGCAATCTGAATGGGAGAGGGCACAAATCCGAAGATTACCGTAATATGGAGGCTGCGTTGAATGAAGCCATCCGTGTGGCACAGCGGCAGGAGAGCATGGATCAGACATTGCAGGTGCTGCTGGAATTCGTCGGAAAGAATCTGGAAGCGGGACGGGCCTATATTTTTGAAAAGGATGACCACGATCATGACCACAATACATACGAATGGGTAGCCAAGGGAGTCGCACCGGAAAAGGATACCCTTCAGGACCTACCGCCGGAGATCTGTGCGGAATGGTATCGGAAGTTTGATGAGAATCAGAGTTTTGTCACAGAGAATCTGGAAGAAATGAAAGATGTGGATCCGCAGATGTATGAAGTTCTGGTAAGACAGAATATTCATTCCCTGGTGGTGGTTCCGCTTTATGATGATGGGAAAGTAATCGGCTTCTACGGAGTAGACAATCCTTCGACCAGATATTTTGAATTTGTGTCGGAGATGCTGCAGATCATGGGACACTTTATCGTATCGTCCCTGAAGCAGAGAAATCTGGTACGGGAGCTGGAAGTGATGAGCTATTCGGATCCGCTGACGACATTGGGGAACCGTTATGCTATGGAGAGGTACATTGAGCAGGTGGACCATACCGAGCCCATCGGCGTGGTATACTGTGATATTACAGGATTAAAACGGATCAATGACAGTGAAGGACATTCCGCCGGAGACCGCCTGATCCGCAGGTGCTGTGACTGCCTGAAACGTGTATTTGAGGGAAATGGAATGTTCCGTATCGGCGGAGATGAACTGGTGGTTCTGTGCACTGGAATTTCTGAAAAGGAATTCTATCAAAAGGTGGAGGAATTAAAAACAGAGCTGGCAGCTCATGATGTCTCCATGGCAGTAGGAGCAGCGGTGAACACTCTGGAAGCCGTGGGAAAGGATCATTTACTGACGGAGTCCGAGAGACGGATGTATCAGGACAAGGCAGAATACTATCGCAGTACAGGGCTGGACCGCAGAAAGATCTGAGAATGGAAATCCCCAAAGCTATTTTGAAAGTTTATATGTTGAGAATTTCTATCAGGCAGTTCCCTTGACGGGAACTGCTTTTTTCTATATTATTTATATAGGTTAGCTACAACTAACTCAATGACTTTTGGATGGCAGGAGGTGAAGCGCTGATTGAGTCAGGAAACGTGGGAGATCCTGTGTGAAATGGAAGCAGACGATGTGGAACTACAGTTGGCTTTGCAGTGTGCACCGCTGATCACGGGACTTAAGATTTCCAATCTGCTGACGATTTCCCCGGAAGGCTTTACACAGGTGGGAAGGATCGTTGAAGGCAGTGTGCTTTCCCTGTATCCCTTGTTGGAGACAGAGGAGAAAATGGTAATACTGTTGTATCGGGAAGACCGGCTGGAAAAGTATCTGAAAATGCCGCAGGTAAAGAAACTGCTGCGGGAGGCAGGGTACGAATCCGATCGACTGGAGGATATTTTGCCGGTATTTTGCGATCGTTATGAAACCTATACAGAGAGAGGGAAGCCGTTCCCCCACGAACTGGGATTGCTGTTAGGATATCCCCCGGAGGATGTGGAAGGATTTATCAGACATCAGGGGAAGAACAGCCTCTGCACCGGTTATTGGAAAGTATATGCGGATAAAGAAGGAAAACAGAGACTTTTTGAAAAATATGAATATGCCAGGGAAAATTTGATCCAGCTGTTGCATTATGGATTAAAGATGACAGAAATCATAGATATCTGCGGATGTACCGCAGCATAGAAACAGGCACGGAAAGGTGCGGAAGGGAAGGAAAAATAAATGGATAAGATTTATGTAGTATTCTGGACACAGGGTGGTAACACCCAGGCTATGGCAGAGGCCATCGGAGAGGGTATCCGGGAAGCCGGGAAGGAAGCGGAGGTAGTATTTGTGACCGGCGCCAACCTTGACGAACTAAAGGCTGCTCCCAAGTTTGCACTGGGCTGTCCCGCGATGGGAGCGGAAGTCCTGGAGGAATCCGAGATGGAGCCTTTTGTATGTGATGTGGAAGGCTTTGCTTCCGGCAAAAAGATCGCACTGTTCGGTTCCTATGGCTGGGGAGACGGTGAGTGGATGAGAGACTGGACCACCCGTATGGAAGCAGCAGGAGCTACTGTGTTGAACGGTGAGGGCCTGATCTGCCATGAGACACCGGACGGGGATGGCCTGTCAGAGTGTAGAGAACTTGGCAAACAGCTGGCAAACGCATAAGGTATCTGAAAGCAAATAAGACAACATAACAAAAAGATTCATTCCCCGGGTGGAGAGTGAATCTTTTTGCTATATGTATGTGCTATGCTTTTTTGCTGCCACATAAATAATAGCGTTCCTGTGCCACGGTCTCGGGAACCGGAATATTACCGTTTTGCAGCTTTCGGGTCAGAACATCCAGATGATGTAAGCCTTGGGCTACCTTGATCTTACGGCGATCCAGAAGATCGGCATACAACGGGTTCTGAGCCAGTGTATTGCAAATATCCTCAGGGAACGGGCAGTAGGTGAACATGATCTGACGGGCTACTTTGTTCAGTCTCGGGGAACCGGCACCTTCGAAGAGCACCCAGATCATATAATCCCTTACGAACATTTCCTTGAAACTGTTCTTGGCACGCTGCAGGCTGGATTTTACCTTTTCCTTGGCCTCTGTACTCAGATCATGGTTCTTGCGGTAGAACTGGATATAATCGAAATATTCACTGGTCAGGGAACTGATGGAGACATCGTTCCAGCGGTTACCCTGGACTCTCTTGCACAGCTCCCAGCGGAATTCACCGGTCAGGTGGGTGAAAGTCGTCTTCAGATCCTCCAGATGGAAAATGGAGAAGACCATACGACCGGGGCTGTTACGGCGCTTGCCCTCAATTTCCTGCCACATGACACCGCGGATACCGACGTTGGGCATCAGGATGATGTCCGGCAGATATTCCAGATGAATTGTCTCCTTACCCATGACATCTATGTGCTCCATATCCAGACTTTCTCTATAGAATGCCGTGTAATCTACCCGGCGGATCTCCTCGAGAATCTGGGAGACACGGGAAACGGTGACATAGGAGCTTTCCAGATCCTTCAGCACATCATCTGCGCAGAACAGCGGACAGAAAGTAGTGATCCGTCCGAAGGTGATCTTGTTGACCTGAGGGAACATATTCCGGAGCTCGTAATTGACCTTGGCCATGGGATTGTTCTCCAATGCCTTGAGCTCTGCATCCGTAATATTGCCACCGACCTTTTGTTTGTGAATATAATCGGAATAATCCTGGTCAAATTCGTTCCGGCTGGGAGATTTCTTCCCGCGGAAGATGGCCATCAGCCAGTCATAAAAGGTATAGACACCGATATCGCTGTGATCCGACATGGCTTCTGCCATGCGGTACAGGGTGACTGCATTTTTCAGACCGGCCAGCTCCTCATCCACATAACCGAAATACAGAAACATTTTGACCGGCATGGGAATGTTCGGCTGTTCCAGCGTCTGGGTGAACAGGAGGGAGTAGAGCAGATAAAATTCTTCGGTCAGCTGTCTGCGTAAAAGAGCGACATCCTGATCCTGGGAAGCCCGGTCGGACAGCAGCTTGTAAGCGTGGACATGCTGACGGAAGCTGGTCACGGTATCCAGATCCGAACCGGCGTAATCCAGAATAGTGTTCAGCGATCCGGCAAGCTTGCCAAGGATCTCGGAATCTCCGGAAGAACCTGCCTCAGCGGAATCATTGGATTCCATGAGATTCAGGCTGCTCTGGAAGGTCTGGGATCTGGAGGCAAACAGTTCCTGATCGATGAAGGACAGATCGCCGGCCTTAGAAAGCATACGGTGAATGCGGTCGTAGACCGCCTTGCTGTCTTCATTATCCTGTCCCAGTTTATAGAACAAAGAAGTATAAAAATCAAAAAGATCGTTGCCGGATTCCCGGAAATAGAAGGAACCGACCTGCTGCAGATAGTGGAACTGTTCCTCCAGGCTCTGGTAAGTACGGCGGAAGTCCAGACTTCCCTTACGCAGCATACCAATGGACAGATCCGACTCCTGTACCAGGATCCGGTAATTGTCCGAAGCCAGGATCCTGCTTAAGCCCATGTAATAGCCGTTCAGCCAGATGTCCGGTGAATCATCCCCAAGAAAAGCATTCAGCTCATCGAAATGTTCCAAGGATCTCGCCTGCAGACGGTAACGGCTACACAGTGTATTGTAGGTGGCAATATCATCTGTCAGAGTACGATACAGCTCACTGCAGTTCAATTCCGAAATGGAACTGCGGTTCAGCAGAATATTGATCTGACGGAAACAGGACAGACAGAACAGACGTGCTACATCCGGGTGCTTCTGTAGAATATCATTCAGGGAATCCAGACTGGTCAGGGGATACGTCAGGATCGTTGTATCCTCCAACGTGGTATAGCCCAGCAGATGGATCTCGGAGCAGATCTCACAGATACTGATCACGTCTCCCTTTCCCAGAGTATAAGAGCCGCCGGGATATGATACATCTACTTTACCGTTGGTAATCAGATGCAATGCAGTCATGGGCTGCCCATAGCTATATAT
>ERZ827452.2070-NODE-2070-length-16245-cov-2.707350_pt1 | contig 16245 bp, 17 predicted proteins | sample MGYA00519866_ERZ827452 | MGnify/ENA primary metagenome ERZ827452 (study PRJEB31778, sample SAMEA3449307) | human gut metagenome | biome: human gut; feature: human-associated habitat; material: faeces | place: United Kingdom | collected 2010/2012 ... | reverse complement strand
AAGAGAAACTACATTTCGCAAATGAGGCCTCTAGGCCTATACAAATAAAATAGGAACTGCTCTACTCAGTTCCCATTCTATCTCGCTCATGCAAGTCAACCTCTAATGAGGTATCATCGTATTGAGCTTTTATGCTAACTTCTTTATATTCACAAATTTTATCTGTAATGTGTTGGACTGTATCGCACATGAAGTACAGAGACGTTCCAAGTAGAGCACATACAATGATAACGGCAATAAGTTTATATAGAGAGTTGCATTCAACAACATATTTAATCATTTTACTCATAACAGTCACCTCCTATCATTGTCTTTGTTTTCAACATCGTACTATTGATAGATTGGTGTTTGTTTGAGGAACACCTTTTAAAAATGGAAGTAACTATATTTTCATTTAAAGCCGTAAGTGTATTATATAGCAAATTAGAATGTTTTGGTAGAGAGAACATTTATTTGTAAGGAGATAAAAGGATTGAAAAAACTTAAAAATTTTATTGAAAATAATTATATTCGTATGAATTATGTATGCTTATGTTTGGTAATTTCAGTATCACTAGCGATAGGATTTTTCTTGTATGGTCTTACAATAGATTGTCTTACCGATTTTGTTGGAATGATAATTGTCTTTATAGGCAATATACTAAAAATTACCGTTGATGTAAATGTAGTTTCAATGTTTTCAAAGACTATTTCATATTTGATTTTAGTAGTATTTTTTGCTTGCACAACAAAATATACTATAAATAAAATTGAAATTTCAGAAATTGATTAAACCAAGAATTCTCAATTTCAATATTGGAGAGAAATCGTAAAAACATTGCAGTAAACATTATGAGCGTAGTCACACGGCTACTCTCTCACTATATGAATCGTATGTTTCATTGGATTATAAAATCACTTCTCAGTTGTATCAGCCTCATATTTTATATATTTGTCTTTATTTTTATAAATAAACCGCTTATGTATATTTGTTGAATTATTAAATTTTTTAATTATTCTACATAGCATAAGGATAATTGAGATTCCAACTGAAATTATAGGTTGATAGTCTTCTACAAAAGAAATTACTAACTGGATTTTGTTCATAATCTTACCTCATCTTTCTGTAACTGTTTCTATATACTAATACACTTTTCATATATAAAATTCTCTCCATTTTTTAAAACTTTTTTAAAACATATGTTCTGATAGAAATATGTAGTATTCTGTCGTATAATATTTGGTATAAATTACCAAATATTATACGAGAGGAGAATTAGAAATGGTAAAATATGTTTATTGTGGATTATATGATATTGATCTTCATGGCGAAACATATGCAGAATTTGATGGTGAACATCCAACGATGATAGTTCAAACTAAAAAAGAACCTAAAATGTACATTGTAATACCATTTACTTCATACGAACCGAACAGGTGGAAGAAGTTAAAGAAAAAGATGTGTTGTAGAGTTGAATCAACTAATTCTATTGCAAGAATTGATAGGATTAAAATTATTAACGATTCAGATATTACCAAAAGATGGATTGACATTGAAAAGAAAAGTTTACTTGTACCGAGCAAAGAAGATGTTGAAAAAGTGTTAAAAAAGTCTTTGGCATATATAGAAGCGTCTTTTAATCAATCCTATTCATTTTATTTAGATTATTTAAAAGAGCGTGAAGTTTTGGAAGATAATATCAAAAAGACATTTATAGATTTTGATTTTAATAATTCTATATTTACGTTTGATTTTACAGAAGATAATGTTACAAAAATATCTTTTTCTATGGATTATGTAAAATCTATGGCAATGATAGATATACAAGATTTCTTTAATAAGATATTTAATAGAAGAAAATTCACTGTTAAAATAATAGATGTTAAAAAGTTAATTGTTGTTTCTGTTAAGAATAGTGATGAAAACATGTTGACAATTAAGGAAAAGTATGATAGTATAATGTCAACAGAAGGGTAGCTTTACTATATGGGCATAAAACCAACTGTTATTTTTGTATACCACAGCATTGAGAGCATTCTATTGATGTAAGTCTAAGTGCATTTGATGTATAATTTTATTTTATTTACATATAGTATAATAGCGTAAAGGGTATCGAAAGTGTAAATCCAAACGCATTGAGATTAAAAAGCATCTGCTAACGCAGGTGCTTTTTATATTATAATAAATAACAATAAAGAGCAAATGTATTCGCACTTGCTCTTCCACCACGATCTAACACAAAATAAACGACCTGTCATCCGACAAGCCTTCTACTCTTCTAATTTGAGGTGATAAATACGAATATTGATTTAACAAAACTTATTCCTCAACCTGACTTACGAAACCTATCTGACGTTTCGGAACTTCTGGAGCAGGTTTTGGAACAACCATTAAAAGAAAATTTAACTGTTGTACATGCTGTATCAGTTCCAACGGTTTGCCAGATGTGTCCTCTCCGTGGAAACAGACCAAATTGTAGCCAATGTAACCGATTTATCTAATTAAAAGCGAGGTGAAAATATGAACGAAAATTCAAAAAATAATATTACCACTAACGAATCATCAAATAATATTGTAATTCACAGTGGCAATAGTGATACTATTACTATAGATGATATAGGAATAACTTTTAATCTGGAATCTGGAAAACTCCATTTCCTAAATCAATAAATATTATTAATAAGCATTAAGAAATAGCCCTTGGATGGGTAGAAATTTTTTATATCTTTTAGCCCTTAAATGGGTAGACAAGAGACATCATTACGATGTCTCTTTTATGTTATAAAAATATAATAAATAAAAGATTTGCTATCAACAAGTCTTTTACTCTCGTATTATATCTGATACAGCCTGAACATATGTTTTATCTTCCATTCGGTTTCCAAGTATAACCACAATTCGCACAACGATTAACAGTTTTGTTTGAACCGATAGTTCCCCAAAACCAACTTGCTCCTCTCGCACCTGTTGTAATTGCAGTTGAATTACATTTAGGACAATGGATTTGATTTTTGCTTGACTTTTCCACTTTACTATTTTCCTGCTGTTTCAAATTAGCCTTAAACTGACTCATCTTGAGTTGGTATTCGATTGGATCGTTCTCATATAATTCAGTCTTAGTATATTTTTTCCAAATAAATCATCTTCTACAACATAAAATTATTACGAGGTGAAAATAATGACAAATTTAAATATTAAAATTAAAATCAATGAATTAGAGGAATTAAAACGAGTTATTGAGTATATAAAGACTCTTAATCTTAATAAAACATCCGAACTCAATCCAGAAATTACTGTTGAATTCGGATATGATGATTAACTTTATGAAAACGAGGTGAAAATAATGATAGAAAAAGAAAAAACCTTATATCAAGGCGAACTTAAAAATTATAATGGCGATGAACAAGATAAAATGCGAAATGATATTTTACAATATATCAAAGAAAAAGGCTTGACGGTAAGCCAAGCCACTGATTTATTAACTTGTGTTATAAGCATGATGTCAGATTATGCAACTTTAATCTCTATTGCCGACTATGAAAAGCTGACAGGTAGAGATGTGTTTGCTAATCCTGATTCATAAAGTCAATTCCAGCGAATGTAATTCCTAAAATATCACTTGTTGATGATTGGATTTTCTTCTGCTGGAAGTTTATATTGACATTAATAAGTCCATTATAATGACATTGAAGGAAATTATATGCAACCTCTTCAATTGTATACTTTCCTTCTTTGGACATTTGTTCAAGGAGCATTGATATATTGAGTGAACTAACAGTAATGTTGTGAAATGCCATATCGTCAACTTTGACTTTGGTATTTTCTGAAACAAATTTTAAAATAGCGTTCATACATTCTTTGTTTGGTATCATAGTAAAATTCCTCCCTTGTAATTTGATAATATTATTATACTATATTGAGGAATATTTTACCATATGAAATAGCATTTATGAAGTCTAAACATATGTTTACCACTCATACTTACAATTATTACAATGTCATGTCTTTTTAACTTTCTGTGAGAATAATCCCCACATGAAAACCGAACACAACAAACACATCGAAATTTACGATAGAATATATAAATAAGCAAAGCCGTAACCAATGTAACCGATGTCTCTAAATTAAATATTAGAAAGGTCGTGATTGTTATGCCAGGAATGAAAGGTATTTACAGATTCAATCCTGCTTTAGTAGGCAGTATAATAGGATTAACTATTGATTTAATTTTATGCAAAATACTTCCCTAATAGAAATCCTACAAGAGCACCTATAATTGTTATAATTGTTGAATATATCCAATAATGTTTATTATTATCTAAAAGAGTTTGATTAACGGCTTTTAAATTAATGTTTGTAGTTTTTAATTCATCGAGTTTTTCATTATCAGAATCAATAGTTTTATTCAATGTTTCTATTTGTGCATTTAATTTCATATTTTCATACTGAATAGATGTGATTTTTAATTCCAATTGCTCAACAAGGGTATTGAGTTTTTCTTGTTGTGTCACCATGAGGTTTTTAGGTTGTTCAGGTTTCTTATCAAAACCAAGATTTTGGTAAAGTTGTTCTTGTATCTGATTAGCTGCATAATTCTGATATTCTGGCGAATTCATCATTTCAGACAACTTCTTCATTTGTTCGTCTGAATATTCAACAGGCTTTAAAACTGTGCCATCTGCGAGTTTAATTTCTTTTTCGTTCATAACATTCTCCCTCTTTCGTATTATAGGAATAATTATATACCATAATATTCCATATGGCTACAGAGAATGTTAGTTCATGAAACATAAACAAGTCAAAACCTACTACCACAATTCTTACATTTCCAAGTCTTGCCTATATCTCCTGCTCCAAAGATTCCAAATAATCCAATTTTGGTTGCTTTCGTTACAGTGGAGATTTTAGACAGATTAGCACTTCCGCATATTGGGCATTTAGGTGTGTATGTTTGTTGTGGAGAATTTAAAACAGGCTTATATGCATAATAAACTTCCTTTTTGTATGGCTCGGTTGAATTTTTTCTAACAACCCCCATATATTGCATTTGTCCACCACAACATTTACATTTGAAGTCAAAATTTTCATTTACATCAATATGTTTTATAATTTGACATTTAGGACATTTATATGATTTATAATTTTCCATAAAATTTTTCTCCATAAAATAAATTATTTCAAACTAAATTTATTTTATCATATCATAGCACGATATTCAAGACAACAACTGATATTGACGGAAAAATAGGGAATCATATTAATGATGGAATTAAAAATATATTTAACGGAAATTTCTTTTCTCCTCAAACTTTTAGCTTGTCAGAAATATTACCGAACTCCGATCTTGAAGCGATAAAGAACTATAATGCGGAATTTGATAGATTAAAAAATATTGTTTCAAAATATCCAGCACAAATTAATGATGCGACAATTGCCCAAAAAGCATGTAATGACACACTTATCAATGCATCAGATAAAGTAAAAATATTACAAGCAAATGCAAATGGTGGAAAAATTGCTATTGATGGATTGACAAAAGCCTCTAAAGCCGCCGAGCTTGGTATGAAAGCTTTATCTGTGGCAGCTAATATGGCTCTGGTGTTCATAGTCTCAGAACTTATAAGCGGAATATATCAGTTTGCACAAGCTTCCAAAGACATTGCAAATTCAGCCCAAGAAATAGGCTCTAAATTTAAAGATACCGAAAAAGATATTAGCAGTTATAAGAAAAAAGTCGAAGAATTACAAGGTATAATCAATGACTCATCCTCTTCTATAGATGATGTTGCAAAAGCTAGAGAAGAATTGATGACGATTCAGGATGAGCTTATTGAGAAGTATGGCACAGAAGAAGCTTCTATTAAAAATATTACTGATGCAGTAAATGGTCAGGCAAAAGCTTGGGAAAATTTAACTCGTCAACAATGGATTGATGCAAAAAATGATTTTAATAATAATGATATTATAAAGAATTTTTCTAATTTTATGCATGGGTATAAGTCAAATATAGATCGAATGAAAAAGGAGTTTGGGGAATATTCTATTGATATCAATGCAGGTAGTATTACAGGTAAGGAAAATCGCAAACAAGTAGAAGAAATTTTATCGAAATTTGGTAAACTTACTCCTAATGGAACATATGGTAATTTAAAACAGCTTACGTTAAAAGGTAACGCTACAGAGGTTTATAATCAACTTTTAAAAATTCAATCAGTATTCAATTCATTAAATAATGAAAGTATTGGAAAAAATAGTTCATTTGTTAATGACCTTGGTGATATGGCTGAATCAGCAAAAGAAGTATCTGAAAAATATAAAGATTTTTGGAACGAATATCTTTTAAATGATAAAATTATTACACAAGGCAGTAAATATTCATCTTCTTATAAAAATATTTTAGATGATTACGATAAATACCAAGAGACTGCTAATTCTAAAGATAAAAAGAGGGCGAAAGAAGCAAAACAAACTCTTGTAGAGTCTATATCAGGAGTAATGGATGATGCATTAAAGAATGGAGATAAAGATGTAGTTTCCTATTTTGAAAACATGTATCCTGAATTAAAAGCTGAAGTAGATTCTTGGCGTTTCGATATTAAATTTGAAGCAAACAAAGATAATTTAAAAGATCAAGTTAAAACCGACCTTGAGAAATTAAAAGGGTTTTCAACTGAGGATTTAAAAGAAGATACATTTAATCCTAATGCTGTTACCAAAGAACAAGCCGCAGCTTATAATGATTTAATTGGATTAGCTGATAACTATGGTTTATCAATAGATGAACTTATAGAAAAGTTTCAAAAACTCGGATTAGTACAGCCAAAAGCATATCAAGAGTTAGTTAATAAATTTGGAAAAGCAAATGTTAATAAATTAAGTAAGAAAAATTTAGAAATTGCTTATACAATTCCTAATATATCACTTCTCTCATGGGATGAACTTCTTGAAAAAATTAAACAGGTAAAGAAAGAGGCTTCTGAACAGAAAAATATCTCCCAATCATTCGATTCCGCATGGTCATCACTCAAGGATTCAGAACAAAAGAAATTTACGAACCTTGTTAATTCAGGAAAACTTACAGCAGAATCATTTAATCAATTAGGCGACTCGGCAAAAACATTAAAACAGACAGGGTTATCTGTTGAATCATTATGTGATAATATTCGTGCTCTTGTAGCTAATGAGCAAAAATTACGCAATATGAGTACAGCCTTTAAAAAGGTAGGAACGGCATATAAGGATTTTAAAAAGAATGGTTTTGTATCGTCATCTTCTTTGAATAGTATGCCTGATGCGTTCAAGAATTTAAAGGGGTACTCACAGTTTTCTAAAATTGCTGGTAATAAAAAGTCAAGCAAAAGTGATATACAGGATGCATTTAATGACATTGTAGCAGAATATCTTAATACTTATCATGTTTTGAGTGGTTTAACAGATAAGACAAAAGATAAAATTATCACTGCTCTCAGAGATGCAGGTATAACAAATGCAAATGATTTAATAAAACAGTATGAAAGGGTTCATAAATCAAATACAAAGTTATTAAATGAATCTGAAAAAAATTATATCAAATATCTCAATTCAAAGGGAACAAATAATGAGATAACGAATAAAAAGATAAATGAGATGAATGCCAACCTGATAAATGCACTTGGTAAACAATATAAGACTGATTATAATAACTGGGTTAAACTTATTCAGGACAAAATAAAGGCATATAACAAGTTTGTAAATGCTTATAATAAATCATCTATACAAGGTCAGACCGTTTATGAAAGTGAAAAAAGCGAAAATAATCAAGCACCTGTAAGTGATAATAAAGGTATTAAGAGCGGTGTTGATTCAATTCTAAAGAATCCACAAGCTGCCGTTGAAGCACATGATATTAAACAGAGTAAGACCGAGTATAATAAAAAGAAGAAACAGGCAGAACAAGCTAAGAAAAAGCTACAGTTAAAACTTGATAAAGTTGATGTAAATTATGATTTAGATTATGAACCTACATCCACATCTGGTACAGGCTCAAATTCAAGTAAATCTAAATCCTCTGATACTAAACAGGAAATAGATTGGATTGCAAGAAAGCTTACCGTTCTTCAAAGTATTATAGATAAAACATCGGGTAAACTACAAAATCTGTTTTCAATTAAAGGTAAGAATAATAATATTGATAAACAGATTGCAGAACATGATACTCTTATTAAAGCTGATAATAAAGCCTATAAAGCTTATATGAAAAAGGCTAACAAGGTTAAGTTAAGTCAAAAACTTAAAGAAAAGGTCAGAAACGGTGATTATGATATTACAAAGTATGACTCTAAAACTGCCGATGCTATCAATAAATATCAAGACTATATTGATAAAGTAAAAGAAGCAAAAAAAGCTATTCAGGAAAATATTGCTTCTATAGTAGAACTTAATAAACAGAAACTTGATAATGTCACATCTTATTATGATACCCTTATCTCAAAGATTGATGCAACAACTTCAAAGCTTGAAGCACAGATATCTTTACAAAAATCTGTTAATTCTGTTTATGGTAAAGGTGAAATTGGTAGTGCTGATACATATGATAAACTTATTTTTAATACATCAAGTGATATTACACAATATAAATCAGAGAAGAAAACATATGACAGTACAAGGAAATCTGCACGAAATAAACTTGAAAAAGAGCTAAAGAAAAACGGTGTATCTAAATCAGAAAGAAAAGCTGCACTTGTACAGTTTGATAGCGAAACAAAAGCCCAGATTGAAAACTTCAATACAAGTATTTTCAATGCTGAATCTAAGTTGTATGAATATGCACAGTCACTTGCTTCTCTCCCATGGGATAAAGCAAGTGCAAAGGTTGACAAATTATCATCTTCTTATGATGTTTTAAATGCAAAACTGGCAAATGGAACATCTGTTGCTGACAAGAATAAAATCCTCAATCAGATGAACGATAATCTTGATAGTCAGTTGTCTCAAAAGAAATCTGCTTTGACTAATGATAATAAAAATATCAAAAATACTGCTAAATGGCTTAATAAAAACACTAAAACTAAAGTTAAGTCGGGTAAACTTATAAGTTTAGAAGATTTAAATGCTATTAAGAAGAAATATGGTAATAATTCTACACAGTATGCTAAAGCGATTGAATACAATGGTTATGTTAATAAGCGAAATACAGATAAATTGGATTATAATAAGTCTGTTGAAGAGAATAAAAGTAATAAAGCAGAAAATGCTAAAACGAAATTTACGAACATTCAAAATGATTACCAGAGAAAATTAGATACTATATCTAATTCTGCTGATAGTCTCAATAATCAGATGTCAATTCTTGAGGCAAAAGGTTATAAGATAACAGCAAATTATTATCAACAGCTTGCCGATAATTCACAAAAAACAATTAACAACGCAACCAAAGAAAAAGAAGCACTTCAAAAGAGTTTAGATGAAAGTCTTGTAAATGGCACTATTCAAAAAGGTACTGATGCATACTACGAAATGGTGGATGCGATAAATACTGTTACAAAATCAATAGATGAAGCCGATCTCTCTCAGACACAGTATTTACAGAAAGTTCGTGAAACAAATCGTGAAATTGAAAAGAGTGCTCGTGATGCAATAAGCAATTTAAATTCAGAAGCAGAGTTTTATAAAGACATACTTGCTTATGAAGAGTTATACGATGATAACGGTAATCTCAATGATGCTGGCAAAGCAACGATGCAGTTGAGTATGGTTGAAATGAGTGATTATATTGCCTTAAATAATAAACTTAAACAATCCATTGCAGATTTGGAACAACAATATGCATATGGTAAAATGGGCTTTGATGAATACTATACGCAAAAACAAACTTTGTTGTCAGAGCAAAGAGAGGCGATTAAAGGTTATTATTCTGAATGTGATGCTATTAAAACATTGATTGAAAATGGCTATAATGCTCAAAAAGAAGCATTGTCTGATTTAATATCAAAATATACAGAAGCTCTTGATGCTGAAAAAAATTTGCATGATTATGAAAAAAACATCAAAGAAAAGACAGAGAACATTGATAGTATTAAGAAAAGAATTGCTGCATTACAAGGTAATGACACTGAGGAAGCAAGACAGAAAATCCAAAAACTTACTATTGATTTGAAATCTGCACAAGAAGATCTTGAAGAAACTCAATATGAGCAATATTTGAGCGATCAAAAAGACATTCTTGATGATTTGCAAAATGATTATCAAACATTCGTTGAGGAACAATTAAAGAATGTTCAGGATTTGATTAACGCACTTATTACAGATGCAAATACAAATACTGGAGCTGTTGTTGATAAACTTGATAAAATTGCAAAATTGTGGGGGACAGATTTCGAGAATAATAAATTAAAAGAAAGTCTTGAAACGGCAAGTTTTGGTTCAGTAACTAATCAAGATGCAAACGCTGTTAAAGTATCAGAAAAAGTTTATGATAAGTTTAAAGATGATTTATCCACTTCAAAAGTTATTAAACTTGGAGATCCACCTGTACTTCCAACTGATAATAGTGAAGATCCCGATACAAACAGTCACAAAAAGAAAGAACAAGAGGAAGAAACCGCTAAAACTTCTGATCAATCTTCCAATTTAGATTATACAGAAATAGCAAAAGTTGATGTAAAAAACAAAGATGACGAAAAAGCTAAAAATAAAACACAGTCTGGTGCTATTGTGAATCCAGAAGCCTATAAATCTGATAAGGAAAAAGAAAAAGAAAGTTTCAAAAAAATTATAAATAATCTTATTGGAAGCTCTGATGATACAAATAAACCGCTTCGAAAAGTAAAAAAGGGTGAAACTTCTAAGAGTGCTTTAAATAAAAAGTTGTCTGCGGATTATGGTGTTGTTGTTAAATCTGGTGCAGGAAATCACGGACAAAAATATATTGATATGTTTGCTAAAGCCGTTGGACTTGTTGGCTCTGGTGGTGGATATGGTGAAAACGATGAAGTATATCAGAAATTAAAAAAAGATTATCCTCATCTTGGTTTCTCAACAGGAGGTGTTGTAGGTCAGTTAAATAAAGTGGCTACAGACAATGGAGATGATGCCTGGATTACTGTAAAATCTAAAGAAAGAGTTCTTACTGCAAGACAGAATAATCTCTGGGAAAAATGGACAAAAAACCTTCCAGAATTGATGAATGTAGTTGATTATTTACCTGACATATCGGAATATATGCCTAAAATACCAGACATGACTAATAATATAAAAGCTCAAAATACTGGAAATTCAGTCAATGTTGGTGATATTTCATATACTATGGAATTTCCTAATGTCACTGACCCAGCTTCAATGAAAGAAGCAATTAAGCAAGATACATCATTGCAGAATATGTTGCGTGATATCACAATAGGTCAGATGAAAAAAGGGAATAAACTTGGTATGATGAAGTATTAGTTTTATGGAGGGTGGTGGTGCTGCTCTCCCGTATTAAAGTTTATTATGATTATTATTTGATTCATATGTTCTTCGTTGATAATTGTTGAATGTTGGTATATAATGGTAGATATTATTACTGATATATTGATGATTGGAGGAGAATGTTATGGATAATAATTTTACTGGTGAAAAAGATGGGATTTTTTATAAAAACGGAAAACCGATACGAGGTTTTTTTACGAAAAGTTCAAATGTTAAAAATGCACCTGATCCAGAAAAGATTATAAGAACTATTGAAGAACAAACAGCGAAGAAAAAGGAGGATTGAGCACAATAAATATAAAACCATTATTGGAACAGTTACCAATTATTTTTGAATATTTTGTTCCTGGATATATTTTTATTACAATATTTTTATATTTTACCTCAAGAAAATTAGGAACAAATATTATATTGGGGAGCGTAGCAATAAGCTATCTGTTAAAAGCGATATGTACATGGTTTCATACATTTGTATTTGTTAAAGTTGGTTTTGGATGGAGTAAAAGAGCACTTATTCTGATTATAATATCAATAATATTATCACTATTTTGTATCATTATTTCAGAAAGCAAAATATTAATGAAGATTGTTTTGAAAATAAACAATAAATCAATACATGATGATATATGGAGTGATATTGTAGAATATAAAAGAGGAACTACTCTTAGAATTATATGTGATGATTGTACATATACAGGTAAACTATTTATGTATGAGGAGAAAGGTAATGATTCGTGGTTTTGTCTTGAAGACTATGTTGTTGAAGAAAAAGATAGAAAATATAGTTTAGTAAAAACAGAAACACCGTGTAGAATTGCAATAAGATTAGCAGACGCAAAGCGTATAGAATTATTTTATGGTGTAATTGAAAAATCTAAAGTCAGAATATGGCTGGAAAATAATAAGTATTTTAAACGCTTTTTTAAAAAATCAAATTAAATACTATTACCCACAAAGGCAGTCTAGTGAGATAATCGCTAGGCTGTTTTTCTATGCAAAAAATTAAGGAAAAGGAGAAATCAATGTTTAGTAAAGATAGAAAAATAGAGATTTTAACTGCCGAAGTTGAACGCTTACGCAGAGAAAATAAAATGCTTAAAGACCGTGATGCAAAAAAGATTGCTAAGAAAGCACAGGAAATCTCAGATGAATATATAAAAGAAACTCAGGATAATTTAGACGAGATTATAAAGTTAAAAGAAAAATATCATAAGTTGATTGATGAGCTTGAAGATGTCAGGGAAGGTTATGAGAAAGAAATGGAGAGGTTTATGGGGGAAGTTAGGAAATCTAAAAGAAAATTTTTCAAAAAAAATAAATAAAAATAAAACAAGGAGGGACTTTGCTAATGGTGGCAACAGATTTTGAATTTAACGGTATGAAATTAACAGATGTAAATTGGAGAATTGTCAGTTTTGGCAATAGTGATGATAATGAAGTTGCCGCTGGTGGCGAAGTTACCTTCAATACATCGAAAGCAACAAACGGAAAACATTGGAACTATGTGGGACGAAAATATGATACACAATACTCTTTCACTGTTCAAATCATGAAATTTAAATGCCCTCATGAAGTTAGAGAAATATCTACAAGGGAACAAGCTTTTATCCATTCATGGTTAGTGAGATCTGACGGATATAAGTTATTTCGATTTATGTTTGATGGATATGAAGATGTTTATTATAATGCACAAGTTGGATTACAATGGTATAAAATTGGTGGAAAAATTGTTGGTGCTACTCTCACACTAACTTGCGATGCCCCTTGGGGATATTCGGACATTCAGACAGCAGATATAGTAACAAATACACCTTTTAATCTTTATAATGACTCTGATGATTTAGGGTATATCATCCCTGATGAGATTGAAATCGGTATTTCATCTTCATCTGCTGGTAATTTAGAAATTGGTAACAGTTTAGAGAGTATATATTCGATGGGTACATACCCAAATATGAAGATAAATAATTGCAAAGCAGGCGAAAATATCATCGTTAGTGGTTTAACTAAACAAATTTACACTGACAATGTAACACATGAAAAAAGTATTGCAGATGATTATAATTATAAACCTATACGATTGATAAATATGGATAATATGAGACAAAATATTATCACTGTCTTAGGCTGTAATGCAACAGTTCATTTAACCTATCGTACTATTAGAAAGGTGGTGATGTAATTTATGCCTAATGTGTTTAAAGATAGCAACCTTTCTTTCCATTATAACAAAAATCTTGACAACTCTATTAACATTCCAAATATTTATATATTAAACCGTAGATTAAAAAAAATAGGACAAATTGAAGATATTACAGAACTCGAAATCGTTGTATCATTTAATGAACCAAATGAAATTTCTTTTACTACCCATAAATATATCAATAACAGGAAAAATTCTTTATGGAAATATATAAAAGAAAATACACTTATAAGCGTAGAAGGTTTTGGAATATTTGAAATTGAAGCCCCTGTTACTGATGCAGATGCAATAATTAAGCAAGTACATGGACAAGATTTTTGTTCAATAGAATTAGGACAAATTAATTGTACCCTTGAAATAAACACAGAAAATGATTATTCTTCTACTGTTACTCCTGCCCTATCCGATGTTAAACCTACTTTATTCTATAATGAAAATGATACAGCACATTCATTGTTGCATCGTATACTCTCCTATGCTCCCCATTATGTTGTAGATCATGTTGATGATAGCTTATGTGGAATGAATAGAGAATTATCTTGTAGTGATAGTGCAATTTATGATTTTTTAACAGGTGATGTTTCTGAAGCATTTGGATGTATTTTTATCTTTAATAAGTTTAAACGAAGTATTAGTGCTTATGATTTAAAAGATCATTGTATGACTTGTGGCTCGCATCATATCATTAGTACAGAATGTCAAGATTGTAAAACAAAAGGTAGACCATTCAATAACATTGAACAGGGGTACGGTTACAACTCTTCTGTTTATGTTGATACTGAAAATCTTGCTACAGAAATCACATTGACTGGTGATAAAGATAGTGTAAAAAACTGTTTTAAGCTTGTAGCTGGTGATGATACAATGACTGAAATGATTGGTCAGCGTTTGATAGGCGGTACAAATTATATTTGGACTTTTTCTAATGAAATGTTAAATGATATGTCCGATGAACTTCGAGAAAAATATATTGCCTATACTAAACTTGTTGAAAATTATCAAGATGAATTCAATAGTCTGTGGAATAACTTTAATGAATATACAAATAAAATATCTTATTATAAAGATAATATGTTTCCAGAAATAACTAGCAATATCACATCGGCAACTCAAGCCTTAAATGTTATCCAATCCACAATAAATTATGCTTGTATTGCAAATAAAACAACTGTATTATCAACTGTTTCTAAAAGTATATTAAATTATGCAAAATTACTTTTGCCAAGTGACTATGGCGTAAAATTTGAAAAAGATACAAATGGTAATGATAAAACATCCTGCACAACAATAAAGGACGGAAATTATAATATCATATCAAGTTGGACAGGTAATTTATATGTGTATAAATATAATTATACAGATGATAAAGGAAATGATTTGGATTATGCTACATCAGGAGCATGGACTTTACCTGTAAAAAAAGGATATAATAATACTCTTGACACAAATAATCATTATTCTAATGATTATTATTTATATCTTAAAATGCAATTAGAATCTGCATTGGCAAAATCAAAAATATCTGGCATTATCAAGCATGATAGTGATTATAAAGATAGTGTAAATAATCATTTAAGCGATGCTGATTATTATAAAAATTATTTTAATTCTCTTAATCTCACATCTTTACAATCCTATTATGATGCATATAATACAGCTTCTGTTATAATAAATCAATTAAATCCTAATATTTCTAGTTCAAAATATACTCGTTCGGATGGTACAATCTCAGATGTTGACATACTTCATTCACTCTTAAAAAAATATAACGATTTTTCTACATACATCAATAATATCATTGCTAATCGTCAAAACGTAATTGCTGACTATGAAACTAAATTGAATGCGACACAACAAAGAATTACAAAAATCAATAATGATTGCGATTTAAAAACTTTTTTAGGTGATGAACTATATCTTGAATTATTATCATTCAAAAGAGAAGATACTTATAAAAATGATAATTTTACTTCTGATATGTCGGATAATGACACTGACTTATTAGCTGATATAGACGAATTCATTTTAGATGCAAAAGAAGAAATCTCCAAAGCTTGTCAACTGCAATATTCTTGTACGGTCAGCTTAGGTAATCTTCTACTTGATAAAAATTTTGACTATGATAAGATTTATGAAAAATTTGCCCTCGGTAATTTTATAAGATTGTCAATTGATGATATTCCTGTAAAAATTCGCATCATACAAATAACATTTAAATTTGATGATGATATTGAAAATTTGCCAGTTACATTTTCAGATGCTTTAGTTGGAAATTCTGTTATTAATGATTATCAAAATATGATCAACAATGCAAAATCTATGGCGTCATCATTTCAATTCGTAACAAAGCAAACAGATAAAAATAATAAAAATCTTACAAGTGTAGTTAGAAAATTAAGAAATGAAGGACTTGCTGCTGTCAATGACATGTTAAATAGAGCTGAAAATATTTCATTAACTATCGACAATCAAGGATTACTGGGACGAAAATGGAATGAAGATCTTAGGTGCACACATTGACTCTCCGCGTATTGATGTGAAGCAGAACCCTTTATATGAAAATGAAGAGCTGGCTTATCTGGATACTCATTATTATGGAGGAATCAAGAAATATCAA
>ERZ827452.2064-NODE-2064-length-16284-cov-9.850453_pt1 | contig 16284 bp, 18 predicted proteins | sample MGYA00519866_ERZ827452 | MGnify/ENA primary metagenome ERZ827452 (study PRJEB31778, sample SAMEA3449307) | human gut metagenome | biome: human gut; feature: human-associated habitat; material: faeces | place: United Kingdom | collected 2010/2012 ... | reverse complement strand
AAGTATAGCACCATACATGATATTTGACTAGTTATTTATTTAATGCTGTACTAGGACTACAATGAATGTTGTGAGATCAATGATTGAGGAGGCAAATAGTAGCATACTAATTACAGGGTATTCTTTATCTTCATACTTTGCTGATTTAGTGGATATTATAATACAAAAGAGTCAGAGCGGTGTATTTGTGAAGTTCTTTGTGAACGACATAGATAGTCAGGAGAACTTTGAAAAATTACTAAGATATAAAGGCAGATTTCTTAAAATATATAATTACAAGAAACAGGAAGATTCGATGGCTGCTTTACATGCCAAGGTTATCTCTGTTGATCAGAAGAAAACGTTGATTACTTCAGCCAATCTTTCATATCACGGACAACAGGGAAACATAGAGCTTGGTATGTTGGCTGAGTCTAAGAAGATAGCTAAGCAGCTGGATGATGTGTTTACAAAGTTGATATTTGAAAAGGAATTCACGGAGGTTTAATGCGCCAGAATTTTATGAGCAGATAAAATGAAGGGAAGGTAATAAAAATGGCTAGGGAACTTGAATTGTCATTTGATATAAATACTATTAATCATCTTGGGGTAAAACTTTATTCAACAATACCACCTATGTTGGCTGAATTAGTTTCAAATGCTTGGGATGCAGATGCCCATAATGTTTGGATTCGAGTGTCTAACGAGGATAAGAAGATTGAAGTCACCGATGACGGAGTAGGAATGTCATTTGATGAATTAAATGATAAATTTCTTAAAGTTGGAAGGAATCGAAGAATTGAACTGAATGAAGATACAACTGCAGATGGAAGAAAAGTTCTAGGTAAAAAGGGATTGGGTAAATTATCAATGTTTGGTATTGGCCCATCTATAACAGTTTCATCAGTTAAGGATAATATGATTACAAGCTTTAAGATGGACTATGATCTTATAAGTACTGAACCAAATTATAAGCCAGAAATGATCAGAACGGAGGAACCAATTGAGAAGCATTCAGGAACTACAATTTTAATAGAATCGATAAGAAGAAAAGCAAATTTTGATCTTGCTTCGATAGAAAATGGGCTTCGAACAAGATTTCATATCTTTTCATCTGATTTTGCAGTTCATATTAATGATGAAATTACAATTGATACACCAGAGGCAGAGGATGAGTCTTATCAATTTACATGGATTTTTCCGGATGATTTTGAAGAAGAGTTAAAAACCAAATCGAATGAATTAATGGAATTTGCTTCTTCCAATAGAATTTCAGGTCATATTTGTACAGCTGAAACACCGTTAAGAAAAGAGCTTCAAGGTATTGTATTATTTTCCCGAGGAAAACTTGTACAGGAGAATAAAACCTTTGATAAGCGAGGAAATGATAATTTTTTCTCATATATGACAGGAAGTTTTGATGTTGATTTTATAGATGAGGATTTGGAAATCGATAATTGCTCAACTGATCGAAAATCATTGGCTTGGGATAATAGTGATAACGACGCCTTGATTCAGTTGACGGAGCTGATGGAAAGTATTGTTGCTATAGCACAAAAAAAGTGGCGAATGCAAAGAAAAGAGGCAAAGAAGAAAAAGATATCTGATAGAGGTCATGATATAGACAAGTGGGTGAAGAGCCTTAATAAGGCTGAACAGCCTTTGGCAAGAAAACTTACTACTGCAATTATAGAGAATGATTCTATTTCTGAGGAACAAGCATATGAATATGTTGGATATATAAAAGATATGTACGGATTTCAAAGTTTCAGAGATTTTACAGCTCAATTAGATGAAATGGAATCGCTTGGAAATAATGATGCAATAAAGTTACTCACGGATTGGAATATAATTGAAGCAAAGGAATATGCCAAAATTGCAACTGGGCGTATGGCAACAATAGAACAGTTTGATAAATATATTCAAAATAATGCGTCCGAAAATAAAGTTATTCAGAAATTTTTAGAGGAATTTCCTTGGCTATTAGATCCTAAAATGGAAAAGTTTGAAAGAGAAGTGACATATACAAACTTATTGAAACGAACATTTGACGATTCAGATAAACCAGAGAGCGATAGACGGTTAGATTTCCTCTGCACAAATGATTCCGGTGAAGTTCATATTATAGAACTTAAACGACCAAAAATTAAGATAACTGCGAAGGAATTGCAGCAAATTTCAGAGTATGTTGAATTTATACAGAATAAGTTCCCACAGACAATCAATCATATCAGTGGTTATTTGATTTCGGATAATATGACGTTTGGTCCAGGCGCAGAAACAATGATGCAAGCCTTAGAGTCAAAGAGTATTTATGTAAAAACTTACTCAGAATTATTAGGTGAAGCACGTAGATATAATAAGGACCTATATGATGCATATCAAGAGATTACAGATGCAAAGAATAATTGAGAAAGTATTTATCTCAATAAAAATCGAAGATAGAACAGTTTTGGTGGTGAGGTAACATATGGCAGAATTTGTACAGGGCCAGATGGTCGTACTTAAATCCGACAAAAGCATAGAGGGTGCAGTTATCGCTGTGATGGAAGGTGGTGCAGAGAGTAGGTACTAGGTATTTACAAATAAACTTGGTATGCAGACTTATTATGAAAGGATTTTGTTGTTAGCTCATTCAGCGAAAAGTTTTTGTAGAAAACTGAGATCTGCGACCTCGTTGAGAAGATGAAGAATAGGATTGTGTAATTGAAATGAAAAATACTAAAAATAGTAAGAAGGCTATCGTAAAAGAAGGAACTGGACAGCTGATAAGAGAATTTAATAAAGAAAAAAAGACAGTGTTGCTGGATTTATCGGGAAATGATATTGAAACGCCAGCAGGCGAAAAAACGAATTGCTATAGAAACGATGCATCAGTGTTATTTTACATAGCTAACAGTTATTGGAATGCCACAAAGACATTAGAAGAGAAAATTAAAAATTGTTTTGAGGATGAAAAGGACTATTCAGATTTGATAACACAGTTGGTGATGCCATATTTGTTTGAGTTTAGACATTTTGTTGAGGTGTCCCTGAAAGCTTTATTTATGAATGCGACCGGAGAACAAGCAAAAACAATTCATGATTTAGATAAGCTGTTTATAAGTGCAAAGGACGCAATTCTGGCTTTGCAGCGGGATGAGCGCCCAGGAATTTTAGCTATTTCAGATGAAAAATATAATTCTTCAATGGCAAGTATTAAGAAGTATTTGAACAAAATGGAAAAAATTATTATTCCTTATGCTTCAAGCGAGCCTTCTGTTGAATATTATAGGTTTTTATTTGACAAGAACAATAATCTGGATGACCCGATAATTAGATTGGATTATGAGAAAGAACGACAGTTACAAAATGAATATTATAGAGCGTACAAATGGCTTATAAGATCAATACATGAGATACATTACATTTTTGATATGCATTAGCGCCTGTCCCTTTTTAGGGACAGGCTTTTTGCTACAATTAGAATCATAAAAGGGGGAGTGCACGATTTTCGCGGCTTATCGGCCATTACAAACTTTTTGTAGATTGTTATTGCAAACGCGCGTTCGAAGTATTATACTTTTAATCAGGAAGTAACGAAAGCAGATTGCTTCCTTTAGAAAGGAGCGGCGTATGAGACACAAATCTACAGAGCTTATGGGTTCTATTAAGGCCTTTGTAGAGGACTACTACAAAAAATATCGCCACTCACCGTCTACAACGCAGATTGCAGATGCGGTCGGTATTGCCAGAGGAACTGCATATAAGTATCTGTTAGCCATGAATGAGAATGGCATGATCAGATATGATGGCCAGCAGATTTCTACTGAGCAGACCGAGAAGGTTCAGACAGAGTTTACAAGCGTAGCACTTCTTGGTGCTGTTTCCTGCGGCGTTCCCACACTGGAGGAAGAGTACGCGGAAAGCTATGTGTCATTGCCTGTTTCTATGTTTGGCAAAGGGACTTTTTTCTTACTTAGGGCAAAGGGCGAGTCGATGATTGAAGCCGGGATTTCTCCGGGAGATCTGGTACTTGTCAGAAAGCAGTCAGAAGCCACGGATGGCGATATTGTTGTTGCTCTGGTAGCGAATGAGAACACGCTGAAGCGTTATTTTGTAGACAAAGAGAATCAGAAGATCAGACTTCATCCTGAGAACAAGACCATGAAGGACATCATTGTTTCAGACTGTAAGATTCAGGGTGTAGCTGTCAAGGTCATTAAGAACCTTGAATAATGTGCGCTAAACAGTTTAAAAGATCAGAATAGTCATTGCAGTTGATAATGGCAGTGTTGACTACACTTACGGAAAGGTCATTGTCGGGAGAATTATGTACACTCATCATATCGGTTTCTTTCCCTTTTCCGAATGAGAGATATCAACCTTGATAGTCAAAGGAGGCGTGATGTTGGTGAGTTTTGCGGAGGAAAAAACTGGGGAATGTGTGGTATGTTGCCACAGATGTGGGGCATTTCTTATGGAGTCAGCTAGTACAACTTCGTATATGGTTTGCCCGGAATGCGGTGCCCGTCTTGTTGTGTGTGTGAAGAAAGGCAAGGTATCCGTATTTGATGATACTAGATCTGAGGAGGAGCTTGCTAAGAAGAGACATGCTAGATTAACCAGATATGCCGCCAAGATTAACGAAATCGTTAAATAGCTGTGGCAGTTATATCACAACAATTAAATATGGATGAGGTTATCAGGGAGATCACTGGATTGGTCGCATAGAAAGTGCGTTAAAAGACTTACAAATGAGTGACGCCTGGTAGCCGAGAGTTTGTGAAGAGAGTCGTATTTACTACGGATAAATGCAGCCAGGGAGCATAAGACATTTATTCAGATTAAAAAGGGCCTGCAAAACAGAAGCTAACTTGAAGTATGTTTTTACATACCAAGAGATTTAGTAGTTGTTTTGCAGTGCTCTTTTTATTTTTGCGCTCTTTTTCGGTTCGCTTCTGTTTTGGAAGACACCGGAAAGGGTGCAGATTATGAAGAAAGTAAACAGAAACAATGGAGCAATTGATGTAACAACAGTTGGTGGAAGAATTAAAAAGCTTAGAACAGATGCAGGTTTTACCCAGGAGGAGCTTGCAGCAAGGCTTCATCTTGAGGGTAAATCTGCCATTTCCAATTATGAGAACAACAGCAGAGGTGTATCAGCTGAGATGCTTACTCAGTTGATTCGCCTGTTTCATGTATCTGCTGATTATATATTAAACGGCGATACGCCAGATAATCTTGATCCTGTTGTGAATGAAGCAATAGAGATTCTAAATAATCTGAAGACGAATAAGGCAAAGAAGTCTGCGCTTGAAATGCTTAGACAGATTCAGATTCTTGAGGGATAGAGTGAAAAACTTTTCCAAAGATTGTGCCGACAGTGTTGGCACAATTCAATTTGTATCGAACAAAAATGCGGAATCCGCAAAAATGTTCATTAGAGATTGAAATTCTACTGGAGATGTTTTTTAGAGTTCACATTATGTGTACTTTATGTCCACATTCGCGCTAACGATTCATAGGCGCATTCTAATTAGAATTAAACATGTAAAGAAGTTACGAAGCAGCGCGCAGCTTAGTGACATAAACACAACTGAATTATAGGAGGTGTATATGGCCACTAAGGTTAATTTTTATGAAAACTACGGTGACAAGTCAGCGAGGGAGAGGGCCGAGCTGATCTATTCCAATTACTCTTCCTTCCAGGGAATCATCGAGGATTGCAAGATGAGATTGATCTACGAGATCAAGGCTGAGAAGGAGAGAAGGCGTAGCAATCACAAAGATGAGCTTGGAGTCCGTATTCAGAATTTGGGTAACTACAGTAATCCTACAGCGGATGAAGCGGTTCTTGATGTAATGCTTGAGGGAGCATTAAATGGACTGAATTCAGCAGAGGATGCTTTATCAGATCCGGCTCTGGTACAGGAATTCAAGCGAAGAGAGTATGTCATTGTGATGATGGCTGATGAATATGCTTCTTTCAGAAGACACCTGCATGCACTTAGTGTGAAGGAGCAGGAGATTATCATTCCGCTTCTTAAGCAGGAGAAGGACTACTACACACTGGCTGAAGAAGCTGGTGTAACGGTTCCTGTAGTCAGGAGAAAGGCAAGCCGTATTCATTGTGAATTGATTTCCTACATGGAAAATTATTTCATTGAGAAGCTTTAGGAGGGATGGTCATGAAGGAATTAAAAGAGATTACATTTCCTCCGGAAGCTGAGGAAATGGCTATTAAGTATGCTGCTTTTGACATCATGAAGCAGCTTAACAAAGAAGGAAAGATAACAGACGAAGAGCTGAGGTATATCGCAAAAAAACGCAATATACCCGTTGAGTAAACAAGATAATAATTATATAATTAAGCTGTGTCTAGATCTCATCTAGTACAGCTTGATTGAGGAATGCGAGGTGCGATATGGCGAGAAAAGTTGCCATCTACGCCCGTGTTTCTACAGAGCATGAGGCGCAGATATCTGCATTGGAAAATCAGGTGCAGTACTATGATGATATTTTGAGCAGGCATGCGGACTGGACGTTAGTAGATAGATATATTGATGAAGGTATTACCGGTACATCTATTCATAAGCGTGAGTCTTTTATGCGAATGCTCAAGGATGCAAAAGAAAAGAAGTTTGATCTAATTGTTACCAGAGAGGTATCCAGGTTTGCAAGAAACACGGTGGATACACTGCAGCAGACCAGAACCCTTAAAACATATGGTGTGGAGGTGTGGTTCACAGAAGATAATATCTGGACAATGAATGATGAGGATGGAGAGCTTAGACTTTCTATCATGGCTACCTTGGCCCAGAATGAAAGCAAGAAGATTTCTCAGAGAGTAAAAGCCGGTCAGATGATTTCGTTTAAGAATGGAGTCCTATATGGCAATGGTGTTCGTAAGATTCAGGACATCATGGAACAGGAAGGGCGTAAGACAGCCACAGGCCTTACCAGATGGCAGTCTGGCAATATCAACAGAGTTCTCAGAAATCCTTTTTATTGCGGCAGAATCGTGTACCGTAAGCAATACGTTCCGGATTATCTGGTTCAGAAGAAAATCAATAATCATGGGGCAGTTGATAAGGTATATGTAGAAGGTTCGCATGAGAAGCTGGTTTCGCCGGAAGATTTTGACAGAGCACAGGAGTTAAGAGAAAAACACAAGTCCGTGAAGACAGACAAGAACGGCAAAGCAATTGGGCAGTCGCCTTGCAAGCATCTGTGGGGCAATAAGCTTGTTTGTACCTGTGGTCATGCTATGAACCGAAGAATTGCTCATAAGGCTAATGATGGAACTCTTAGTTATATCTATCAGTGCTATGGACAGTTACGGACAGGAACTCCTGCAGGAAGACTGAAAAAAGGTCTTGATATCGAAGGTATTTGTGATAACTCATCATTTATGGAATGGAAATTAGAGGTTCAGGCCGATTTTGTTTTTAAGAAGCTTCTTGGAAATAAAGATGCAATCTATAAGGAAGCTATGGATATGGCACAGGATGTTGCTGAAGTAAAGGCTCCTGAGAGAAACGATAAAGAACGGCTTGAAGCAAACAATCGTCAGATTGAGAAGCTGAACAGACAGCTTGCCAATCTGGTTGATATGTGTTCTGAAGGAGATGTTTCCAGAGAAGTCTTCCGAAGCAAGAAAAAGAAATTAGAAGATCAGATTTCAAACTTAGAGAAATTAAATGATGAATGCAGACAACGGGTTTTAGAATTGGAAGATAATGGCGCAAAGGACAGATGCATAGATAGCCTTTCTGAGTTTATCAAGATGACTGCCTTTGATGCCAGAGCTAAGATACCTGATACTGTGATTGATAATTTCGTTGATCAGATTGTTTTTGATCACGGAGCATATATCTGGTATTTGAATCCGGTATACGGTAATGAGGTATATAAGCAAGATGCTTCCGATTGGAAAAAAAAAACAGCATCTGCAATCTTTAAGTGATAAATGTACGTTACAGGCCTGTCCCAGCACAGGCAGCTATTGCCAATGCAGGAAAGTAGAAGAGCGTAAATATTTTTACTTCACGACGCTAATCGTTACAAGGGATGATGTGAATGAATACATGAAATATCATGTTGAGTACACGAAGGCGAACCGATTTAAAGATATTGTTTGCAAAATCTATATATAACTTGAAAGGGAAGCGTAATGCTTCCCTTTCTTATATCTCTCGATTAGGACTAAATCCTTAAAGCTATGGCTTAAAAAGAACTTAGTTTTTTTATATGCAAAAATAAATATTTTTAGAGGAGGTTCACTATGAACAACACAGCGTTAGGAGCAGTAAGTAACAAGAAAGAGAACATTCGTTTTATTAGCGAAGCACATGAGAAATTCTACTATGAAAAATTAAAAGAAGTGCGTTATGTGGATGTATATCACAAAGCACTTTGCTATTGTCTTGGCATCAGCGATGATACGAGAAGAAATATCAACAGAATTTATGACTTTAAGACTGGCTGCGTAAAACCAGAGTGCCTGCACGATGGTTGGCAGACCAGTGGAAGCGAAAAGGTTGTCAGAATGGCGTTCAATTTGTATTGCAATGGTACACCGAGTGTAGATGATGAGCAGGACGCAGAGGAGCAGATTGATGAGTGTAGGAGATATTCGGCAGAGGATTTGTTCTGTTGTTGCTATGCACCGTTTTTCTGGCAGGCAATACAGATCAGGTATCCAGAATATGCCAATTATAATCATGCTTTGCATGCAATGTTTGGAGGAAATGATTGATGTTAAAAGTAAGATTGATGGGAACAAAGAATGATATTACATGGTTTAAGAAAATTATGCAGAGACACCCAAAGATAGAGGTCCTAGAGCTATCAGACCTCTATCCCAATAAAGGAACAGATAAATATTACAGAGCTTATGCGGAAGTAAAAAAGAGAAATATAAAAGAAAAATAGTAGAATTTGGAGGAATTTCATCATGTGTAGAGTTATAGTAATCGGAAACCAGAAAGGCGGAGTCGGCAAGACTACCACAACGAGTAATTTAGGAATAGGACTGGCAAAACAAGGAAAGCGAGTGCTTCTTATTGATGCAGATGCACAGGGCAGTCTGACAGCAAGTTTAGGTTTTCAGGAGCCGGATAAGCTGGATGTATCTCTTGCAACCGTTATGGCAAATATCATCAATGAAGAAGATATGGAGCCGGATTATGGTATATTGAAGCATGACGAGGGTGTAGACCTTATGCCGGGCAATATAGAGTTATCGGGACTGGAAGTATCACTGGTAAATGTCATGAGCAGGGAGCTTGTGCTTCGTACATACATAGAACAGCAGAAAGACAGATATGAGTACATTCTGATTGATTGTATGCCTTCGCTTGGCATGATTACCATAAATGCCTTTGCAAGTGCTGACAGTATCCTTATTCCTGTGCAGGCTGCATATCTTCCGGTAAAAGGTTTGGAACAGCTTATTAAGACCATAGGAAAAGTAAAAAGACAGATCAATCCCAAACTGGAGATTGAAGGTATCCTGCTTACGATGGTAGATAACAGAACCAATTATGCAAAAGATATTAGTTCGTTAGTTGTAGAGAATTATGGTAGTAAGGTCAGAATATTTGAAAACAGTATTCCTATGTCGGTGAGAGCGGCAGAGATTTCTGCTGAGGGTGTCAGCATTTATGAACATGATCCAAATGGAAAAGTGGCAAGTGCGTACCAGTCATTGACAGAGGAGGTGCTTGCAGATGAGTAAGATAGGAAGTGCTGCGAAGGTAAAACTTAACAGCTTTGACGATTTATTTGGCACAGAGCAGCCACAGGCAGGAACAGAGCAGGTACAGGAAATTGCGTTATCAGAACTGCATGAGTTTAAAGGACACCCATTTAAGGTACTGGACGATGAAAAGATGCAGGAGACTATAGAGAGTGTCAGAGAGCATGGCGTGTTGATGCCTGGCATTGCCAGACCGAGAGCAGAGGGCGGTTATGAAATTATTGCGGGACACCGAAGGAGACATGCCTGTGAAGCTGTAGGACTAGAAACAATGCCGATGTTTATCCGGGATTATACGGATGATGAAGCTACGATTATCATGGTGGACAGCAATATCCAAAGAGAAGATATTCTTCCTAGTGAAAAAGCAAGAGCTTACGCAATGAAGTATGAGGCAATGAAACATCAAGGAAAGAAAGGTGCGGGAAACAGTTTAAACGAAGTGGGTGAAGCCGCAGGAGAGAGTGGCAAGACCGTTCAGAGGTATATCTATCTTTCAAGATTATCTGACGAACTGTTAGAATTGGTAGATAAAAGAAAAATAGGTCTGGTACAGGGTGTTGATCTTTCTTTTTTGAATGAGCAGGAACAGGAGTGGGTACAGGCAGTTATTGAGGAAACAGGAGTATCTGTTTCAACATCACAATCATCTAAGCTGAAGGAATATGGAAAAAATAATGAGTTGACTTTGCCGATGGTAAGACTGATTCTGACGGAGTCAAAGCAAAAAGAACGAAAAGTTATAATCAAGGCAGATAAGATCAGCAGATATTTTCCGGAGGAGTATTCCAGTGAGGAGATTGAAAAAGTCATATATCAGCTTTTAGAGGAGTGGAATTCTTCAGAAAGCAGAAAATAAGCAGCAAAGGAGGCATGAGGAAGTGAACGAGACAATACAGTTTGATTATTATTACGGAATTGAAGCAGAACAGTTTTCCTTCTATCGTGTTCCACGGCTGTTGATTAAAGATGAGCAATTTAAGGGGCTTAGCAGTGATGCCAAGCTCCTGTATGGTTTGATGCTTGACAGAATGTCACTGTCTATGAAAAATGGCTGGCTGGACGATGAAAACAGAGCGTATATTATTTATACGATTGATGCAATCATGGAAGATTTGGGGTGTGCAAAAGCAACCTGTGTAAAGATCATGAAAGAGCTTGATTCTGAAAAAGGAATTGGTCTGATTGAGAAAAAGCGCAGAGGACTGGGAAAACCGGACATTATTTATGTGAAAAATTTTGCGACTATGTCAGAAGAACAGGCTGAAAAAATACCGCAAAATACTGATAAATCCACAGAAGTTCAGAATTTGAACTTCAAGAAGTCTAATAATGATACTTCCAGAAGTTCAGAAACTGAACTTCAAGAAGTACAAAATGTGAACTTGCAGAAGTATAGTAAACAGACTTCCGGAGGTTCAGAAATTGAACCTACAGAAGTTCAGAAATTAGTACCTAATTATACTAACTATAATCAGACTAACCCTAATCATACTGAGGAGAGTTATATCTATCCTATCAATCCTTCTGAAGCAATGGAGACAGAGGATAATACGATTGATGTGATGGATGATGCACAGGCATACATAGAGTTGATTAAAGAAAATATAAGTTATGAGCACCATATGAAATATGATAAATATGGTCAAAGGGAGCTTTATGACGAATTGTTTGAAGTTATCTGTGAAGTGGTGTGTGTGAAACGGCAGACGATTCGTGTTTCAGGAGAAGAATATCCCTATGAGCTTGTGAAATCCAGATTCCTGAAACTAAACAGCAGTCATCTGGAATATGTGATTGGCTGCATGAAAGAGGCTACGACGAAGATTACAAATATCAAGGCATATATGGTAACGGCACTTTATAATGCACCAATTACGATGAATCATTTTTATCAACAGGAAGTGCAGCATGATATGTATGGAGGAGGCTGGGATGAAAAAGGTATTGTTTAGAATTATCATTCCAATGATGATATTAGCTGTCTGGATGATCATGTGCTATCCGGTATGTGTAAAGGCAGATGGGTTTGATTATTTTCGATACTGGATTATGGTAGGCTGTCCATATGGAATACGGAAAATGAGTATGTTTCTTGTTCCGAAGAATTTTGGTATTGCAGGGAGCATTGGCATATTGGCACTAGATTGTATCATTGGTGGGTTGATTGGTGGTATGATTATTATAATCAGAATTATCAATACAGTTATGGAAATAATAAAATTGATATCGGGAACTTTTGGACATAATGTCCAGAAGTGTGAGTGAAAAAACAAAAAAGGCATTGTCAATCGAGTTTAACATTTGAAAATTTGTAGCAGGGATTGTTAGATATAAAATTATTTCTTGTAGGTAAGAGCAGGAAGATGGAATAGAAAACAGTGTCAGAGCAGTTATGAGTTGAGAGATTTGTAGCTGCTCTTTTGTTATCTTTTGGACATGATGTCCAGAAGTGGAAAGGAAAATGTATGGAATCAATGAGAGATGTGAACAGGGTAATGGAACGGGAGATTAAAAAGGGAAGTAGTCCTTTGAAACTGGATCATATTGAATTTGGAAATTATTCGTATCAGGAGATAATGTCACAGGAGAAATTGTTTGAGGTATTAACATATTTGTTGCGGATAGGTGACTTCAAACAGTATGCCGGAAAGACTATCCTTAATAATGTTTATATGGATATGCAATGGAAAAAGCCTGTATTTAAGAGAACCAAGACAGCTATGGAAAGAAATAATATATTTGCGACCATTAGAAGGTATGTAAAAAAGCTGAAACCGCAGTATAATGGAGATGTATATTTGGAAACGGTCAGATGTTATTTTGACAAATCGCAGGAAAATCTGGAAAAGTGCCGATATACATATCAAGGGAATGAAACATACGCCTTCCTTATGTCGGACAAGTATATTATGGCATTGTATACGCATTGTTTGGTGGCAATAAAAGAATATGCTTTTGACAGTGTAAAATCGAATGGACTTTCGGATATGGAGCTTTCTATGGTAAAATTAGAGGGTGTTAGAGAAGTGTTATTTCAGGCATTGTTACTTGATGATGTGAAGTTTGAAGATGGCAAGATGTATGCGGAGCTTTGTACGGTATATCTATTGATATGAAAAAGTAAGAGTAATTTTGGTATAAGAATTGAGGTAATGGAATATGGCAGAAAGAAAGTTAGCAAGGAGTTCGTTGAAGGGATATACATTTCAAAATTATGTTTTTACATTGTTCTTGGCAAAAATGGATGTTGAGCGCAAAATTGTACAAATAGAATCAGAATCTCTTGGAACGAAACAATTTGACGATCTTTATATAAAAATCCAAGATGATATGGTTTACCGGATACAGGCAAAAAATTATCCGGGAACAAAAATAGAAGATATTACCATTACTGAACATACAGTAACCATTAAAACAAATAGCAATCAATATGATAGTTCTGATAACAATGTTCTGATTGTTAATACAGATCAAATTACTACAAATACTGAGTTTATGGGAATGCCTGCTATTGAGAAAGAAGGTATTATTATAGTACCTTTGACGGAAGAACAAGTAACTGATTATTTAGACGAATTATACAGTACAGAAGAACGTGAATTACAGATAATTCAAAAAGCGTACGAGTATACATGTTCGGAAAAGTTTGAAGTTAATGTATCAGAGCTTCCAGATTTAATAAAATTATCTACAGATTTGCAACAGCAAACCATTATAATACGTGAAGCACCTAAGAATATAGAAAATGGCATAACATTCATTGTAGGAAAGCCTGGAGTTGGAAAAAGTCACTTTGTAAACGAGTTGAAAGATGCATATCCGGATGCTATTGTATATAGATTTTGGATTGGGTCACAGGATGAGCAATTAACAAGGCGGCTTCAATTTGATAAGTTTTTGACAGAAGTTGGGCTTTTGGTATATAAATCACCAAGAGCGTTTACGATAGAAGAGCTTGTTACTGAAATTGCTGATAAGAAACAGATGATTATAATTGATGGATTGGATCATGTAGAAAACTATAATTCCTTAGATTTGCAAAAATACATTAGTTTTATTACGGCATTAGGAAATGCTGAAGTTCGAGTTATAGTCCTTTCAAGACCATTGAAGACCGAAATAGATTGGGCAAAGACAGAATTGTTTGAGTGGAATTTTGATGAGACAAGGTTTTATTTGGCAGTTGCACATGACATTTCTGATTATGTTGTTCAAAAAAAGATATTTGAGATTACAGGTGGATATCCAATAATTACTTATTTCTTAGCCGAGCACTATAAACAACATGGTGATATTAATATAGAACATTCGGTTACGGATTTGAATCAATATTATGACACATTATTAGCGAATGTGAATACTAAGTCTTTATTGTGCATATTTGCTACAAATAATAGTTTTTTTACAAGAGAAGAACTTGCGACGTTTTTTTCCGAACCAGAGGCATATGATTCATTGAATGAGTTTGTTTCTGCGTATCCATATTTGTTTGAAATATTGCAAAATAGAATTTCACTTATTCATGACAGCCTTAACACATACTTACGAGGAATATTATCTTCGTTTCCAATTCGGCAAGAAAAGGTTTTGAATATTGTAAAATCCAGTCTTATTGACGGAAATGTAGAATATATGGCAAGACTAGCCTCGTTTAATTTGGATGATGAATTTTTGATTGAACTTCTCAAGAAATTCAGTGATTTTGATGTTTTTGAGAAGATATTGACTTCTACAGTAGATTTTAACTCTATTACTAGTTTTTACAATCAGTTGCAACGCATTTTGGAAACAAGAAAAGATGTTTTAAGCATATATGAGTATTATTCTTTTTGTTTAATCTTTCAAACGGCTAATCGTAATGATTTAGTTGGTTGTGATGGATTGATTTATCAAGTACTATTTTATATTCATAAACATGGAATCATTGAGAATCAAATATTTAGTTCTGGTATTATGTGGAATTTATATCTTGCATGTAAGCAAAAGGAAGATATTACAAGAAGACATATTATGGACTCACACTATAGCGAAAGTCAATTTTATGAGTTGATTAATAGTGTGAATGATGAAATATGCTTTTTTGACCGATTGGAGAAGAAAGTATTATTTTCAGACATAGAAGAAAATCTCATAGATTCTCATAGAAATACTACAGAAAAAGCAGATTTACTTGAGGAATATTTGATTAGTACATGGATTCATGGAAATTCCACGGAGATATTTCATGATCAATTTGTGGAGTATGTTGATACAGAAAATGATGTTCTGTTTAGTAAAGCCTTTAAAGAATATGGTTTTGATGATTTTTGGAGTAAGTATATACCACATCGTGCCAAAATTAAACTTCATGAGCTTGGTTTCTTTGGTGATGAGAATAAATATCGTGGAATGACATTGATGGAAATGATAAATGAATGTGCACCAGAAGGTTCATTTACCGTTGTTCCAGCGGCACAGTCAGTCCTTCGTTTAGCAAATTATGAAAATAGAGAAATTGATATTTATTCTGTGAACTATGCTTGGACGATGTATGGGCAAAGAAAAGATTATAGTGTTTATACAATAGAGGACGCTTTAATTATATTTGAAGAGAAAGGATTGATACAAGAGAAAGAGTCAATTGAATTAATTCATAGGCTAATGGTTCAGTCTGAGAAAGGTATCCGCCATTTGATGAGTTCTTACATCAATAAAAAGGGCACTGAATGTACAAAAAGATTAATACAAGATGGATATTTCAGCAGACAAGACTTTGAGGCAGATATTTTTGATCTTCTTCCTGAGAATATTAACTGTTTCACTAAACAGCAAATTAAATTAAGATTGGATGAGATGATGTTTTATCATCGTATTTCCAAAACAGTTGAATATAGAGATATTTGTAATGTATTTGAATCTGATTATTGTAATATGATGATAGATGCCCTAGAATATTTTGAGTATAGTATACTAGGAACAGTGGAAGAAGATTTAATTGAGCAAAAGATTACTGAACGTGGGATAAAGTACATTGGCAGAAAAGAAAATGAAGAAAAGGAGTATGTTCCATTTGACGGTGGGTATATCCATGAAGAAGACGGAAACTATATCAAAGAAAATAGTGTCAAAGCATCTGAGATTGCGAGGTATGTAGATGGTTGGTATTCATGTCTTCCGTTTCCACAGTTTTATAATATATGTGATTTAACAGAAGAGAAGGAAGATTACCTTAATATACTTCATAAGTCAATTTTTGCACGAGTAATTGATAGGGAATATGTAGGAAACTGGTTTTTATTAATAGGGAATATTCCGAAATTACTGGAAGTTTGTGACATAGAAGTGGATTGGAATATGATTTTTGAGATTTTTAAACACTTTTTAAAAATCTCTTTAATATATTTTCCTAAAAAAATATAACAAAATAATTTGATAAGTGAACATAAGACAGCGTAAGGGCAGTTATAGACCGTAAAGGTTTGTAGCTGCCCTTTTTGCGTTTGCAGAACTTTTGGACATAATGTCCAGATAGGCAATTGCGAAACAAGTTCGCAATCTTGATTGAAAACAAGGATAGAATC
>ERZ827452.2056-NODE-2056-length-16326-cov-7.076455_pt1 | contig 16326 bp, 11 predicted proteins | sample MGYA00519866_ERZ827452 | MGnify/ENA primary metagenome ERZ827452 (study PRJEB31778, sample SAMEA3449307) | human gut metagenome | biome: human gut; feature: human-associated habitat; material: faeces | place: United Kingdom | collected 2010/2012 ... | reverse complement strand
AGGGATGTAAGGGCCTTATTAACTACATAACCATTGTCTTCTGCTGCGGCCACCATCTTTTGGATATCTCCCATGATATCTGCTTCTGGTGTAGCCCAGTTGGCAAGTGTTACTTTTGCACCAGTCGGTACGCCGTAATCAATATTCAGATTTACATTGTTCTCTTTGACTTTTACGGCACCTGTAGAAAGGAACTGTCCTTTCATAACATTTGCTCTTGTAACAACGCCCTCGAACAGTCTGGCTGCATCATCAAATACAAAGTTTTTCAGTGCTTCATTATCCGGCACACCGTTTTCAATTGCCTGCTGTAATCTTTCGGACTGATTGATTTTTCTCTTAATAAAGAGTTTTTCAGTCAGAACTTTTTCGAAGCCCGGTCTTGTTCCGATTTCTGCTTCAGTATCAAGCGCATGAACGAATGCCACTTCTGGCAGTCTCTGTCCAGCCATAAGTCTGTAGTATTCAGCTTTCAGGTACTGAGTTTTAACATCTGGAAAAATGGTATCAAGGATACCAGGTCTTTTAACACTGAAATCCTGAGAGAAGTTAAGTCTTTCTTCCTGTGTAATTGATTCTAATACATTAAATGGCATCTGTTATACCTCCTTAAAATTCTGGGTCTGTAGTGGTTACGAAAACAATTCCCGCTTTTTCAAGTTCTGCCTTTGCGGTAGTATCGACTACTGCCGGAAGTCTCTTTTCAAGAACACGTCCTGCAACAATTACGGAAATTGGTCTCTTTACATCGTCTGTCATATCAACCTCTTCAAATACGATTCCTTTTGCACCGGTTGCATTTGTCGGATATACAGAACCTGCTTTGATGATCTTCTTAGTTCCAACGGTTTCAGCATTTGTCTGTTCTGCTGTATAGGTTTTAAGTACCAGTCCTACCTCGGATTCGAGGATATTAGGTGTGGATTCGTACTGCTCTGTTTTCATAAAAGCCATAATCTAAATCTCCTTTACTTGAATTAAATATTTACCGGTGCGTTATCGTCCGCCGGTTTGATTTCTGGGTTCATTCTTGCTGAGTACGCTTTTGCATATTCAGATGCATCACTTTTCTTTGTCTCGTTACTGTCGCCAGCTCCACCACCCGGATTAGGCGTGTTTTCAAGGGCTTCTTTTTCCCATGCAGCTTTTGCAGTATCGAGAGTTGTTTTATTTACTTCGGAAATTCCATCAACAAAAGTCTGTGCTTCTTTGAGTGCATCTTCTTCATTCATATTGGAAAATGCTTTGATTGCTCCTGCGTAGGCATCACCTTGCATTCCTGCATTAGCAAAAATGGAAGTGATTTTTCCTGTCAGTGCTTCTCTCTGGGAAGTTGCAAGTGCGGATTCAAGGTCAGAAATTCTTTTCTCGTTTGCAGCTTTTTCTTTCTGACGTTCAAGTTCTGCTTTTTCTGCATCAGTCATGTTTTGCTGTTTCAGCTCATCAAGTTCTTTTTGCAGTGCTTCTGCCTTATCAGCTTTTTCTTTAAGGGAAGTGTTTTTGTCTTTTTCCTTTTTTACTTCTCCTGTGACGGAATCAAGATATTTGGTCACCTGTTCATCAGATGGTTCCTCAATTCCCATACCGATAAGTACTTGTTTTGCCTGTTCTCTTGTCATGAAATCTCCTTTCTTCCAGACCAACACGCTTTGTTCACACGGTTCGCTCCGCACATGATCTGTACCCGATTTGCGCTCACGGGCTGTTGCAATATTTTTGAGTATTAAAAAAGGAATCTCAGTTTTCCAAGATTCCTTAAATAATTGATGTAAAAACGTCTATTCTTCACCAGTGGAAGAAATTGTTGCTGATTGATTTTGAATTGATTTCTGACTAAAATCTTTAATCAATTCTTGTGCTTTCTTCATTTCTGCGTCTGGGTTTGCCAGTTCGGGATAAACAGTTCCAAGATATGGCAAGCTCATTTCATATACCTTTTGCGGATCGCTGAATAATCCACAAGTAATCAATGCAATAAGCGGGTGAATTTTATTCTTGAACAGATAATCAAGTGCCTGTGCTTTAACAAGCATGTTATCTGTTGGGTTTCTGGTGATTTTGACATCAAAATCTCTGGTAGAAATCTTGACATCATTGGAGGTTTTGCGAATGATGTTGAGAATAATTCTGACAGAAGCTTTTTCGGCTTCTTTTGTGAATGCTTCAACAAGTTTTGCATCTCGCTCTGCAAAATCCCATCCATTACGCAAATATACAGCATTACCAGTATCACCACCGGTGTTGCTCTGGCGGTTTGGCATTGCTTCTACAATCAGCATATTATTGTAAATGTCGTCTTTAGCAACTTGGCTCTCCGACTGGTTTAATTCCGCAGTCATCAAGTCAACATCTGACTGAACACCGTTTCCAGCATCTTTTACAGATATTGCTCCTAGCTTGACCATTTTCAAAAATTCATTCTCGTCAACTTCACAGTTTTTGAATTTCATAAATGCTTGAACAAACTGTTCAACACCGTTTAATCTATCCGACTGATACTTGTTGATCGCATCAAATGCTGTAATTGCAATTTCGACATCAGATAGCCGGTCATGGTTGTTTGGATACTCGATAATTGGGATTCCGCCAAAGCCATTAATGCCGCTGACGGTTACTTGTCCGTTCTTTATCTTGAAATATTGATTTGAAGAATAGCAAAGATAATATTGCTGATTCTCTTCATCTTTCAATATTTGAACAGATAGCATTGCTTTTCCTGTGTTTCTGGAATAAACAATATAAACATCTCCCGGATACGGAATAAAAATTCTAAATGGTGGTAAATCACGGTCTTTTGTCCAATCGTCTTCTCGTAGAATTGCCTTGTATGCAGTTCCTACGGCACTCTGGTATATTCCAAGCTGAATATTTCGGGCATCCGCATTTGCTTCATCCAGATAATCATTCAGCAGATCGATCTGTTCATTTATCTTTTTATCTGCTTTTTTCTTTTTGCAGACATATTGAATAGGTTCTCCATATATTTGTCCTGCCTTAAACTTGACAACTTCCAGAGCGTGATTTTCGACAACTCTGTTATTTACTTCCGGTCTCACAAGCTTTTCTCGATATAAGATTGGTTGGTCACCTTTGTAGTACCGATAAAGATAATTAATCATCATTCTATTTCGATTATGTGTGCCAATCGTATCAGATAGAACTTGAACAACATTTTCGGTAGTAATTTGAGCTACGCCAGTGTAGGCAGTTTTTCTGCCAAAATCGCCTTGGCATAGGTCAACAAAATTACTTTTGTTTCTTCCCACTGCCTATACCTCCTGTTTTTGAGCATGAAAAAAGCACCGAGTTTTTACCCGATGCTTCATACATTTTCATCATATATTATACATAATCGGAAAGTTATATTCAGTAAGAAAAGGTGTTAACTTTTGAAATTAAGCATTTCTTTTACGTAATTTACTGCTTTCCCGTGAAATTGTTTAATATATTCTTCATTGTATTCCATTTCATCTGCAATGACAGTTAGCTTTTTTCCCTCTACGTATCGTTTATACAAAAAATCATAATACTGGGGATTTTCCACAGACTCTATAACATCTATAAGTTTCTGCTTTTTCTCCATAAGCTCTACCACATTGTCAGCTAGTTCTCGCTGCGCATCCACCAATTTTGCAATTGTATCGCCTATTTTATCTTGGCTTCCAGAAGTTTGAACGCGTTCAATGCCATACGTCGAAGCACTAATGCTAGTAGCAAGCAATTTTAAGTGTTCGATTTCTTCCAGTTTGTTATTTATAATTTTTTCGTATCGTTGAATTTGATTCAGATACTCCTTTATATCCATACTATCTCCTTCCCCAAAATGGATTCTGCATTGCCGTTGCTTTACCACCTAATGGATTTTGTATGTACTCAGCCATCATAGCCAAAGAATCGATTCCGTCATCATGTGGTACTTTTGCCCTAGTAGTGTACGTAGTTACATTAGCCATAAATAATCCGTAATCAGACTTTGCTTTGTACTGACTTGGATGCAGAAAATAAAAATGTTTTGCTATATAGTCCGAATTTACAAGAATCTTCGTTTCTTTATTTGCTGACGTTGGTTTTGTCTCAATTTCAGCTCGGCACTTTCCGGTAATCATTTTCTGGATATTGTGTGCTACACGGTTTCCGACATTATTTGATTCGAAACGAATCTTATGTGGGTTATGTCTTATCAAAATATCTGCTGTCTTTCTATCCAAAATGTCATAGTCTGTAGTGTCATCAAACACCACATCAGGAAAGAAAAATTTATCTCCGTATTGGTATGCAATCGGTAATGATTCGAAGTCGGTTCCTTTATCTTTTGTATCGCATATCGCCCATATTGCATCTGCATTTTTATCTGGAATGATGATGTATTCATCCGCGCATTCATCCGGCACGTCTTCTTTACTGAAAAAGAATCGTTTTAATTTATCCGGCGGTAATAATAACCCCTCACGTTCTACCGGTTGTTGCTGATAAAGACAGTTGTAAGAAATTTCATCCATGGATTCTTTAGCATCATTGAAATATTTCTCTGAGAATCCATTTACCGTAAACAGAAAATTGCTCTTTCCATTTTCATCAAGTGTTACGTTCTCAAGAAGTGCGTTACGCTTGATTGCATTGTAGATATCCGGCTCAGAATCCTTGTCAAGGTTGATAACCTTAGCATAGCAGCCGCCCTCGAAGTTGAATACTCCGTTGTCGTCCCAGCCGTGCTCGTCGTCACCGATAAGAAGTCTCTTAGGATCTGTAGAAAGTGTTGTCTTACCTGTACCGGACAGACCAAAGAAGATAGCTGTGTTCTCACCGTTCTTGTCTGTGTTAGCTGAGCAGTGCATTGAAGCCATGCCCTTGAGTGGAAGGAAGTAGTTCATCATTGAGAACATACCCTTCTTCATCTCTCCACCGTACCAAGTGTTGATGATTACCTGCTCACGGCTTGTGATGTTGAACATAACAGCTGTCTCAGAGTTAAGACCAAGCTCCTTATAGTTCTCTACCTTAGCCTTTGAAGCGTTGTATACAACGAAGTCAGGCTCAAAGTTCTCAAGCTCCTCAGCAGTTGGCTTGATGAACATATTTGTTACAAAGTGAGCCTGCCAAGCAACCTCAACGATGAAACGGATAGCCATTCTTGTATCCTTGTTAGCGCCGCAGAATGCGTCAACTACGAAAAGTCTCTTATTTGAAAGTTCCTTGATAGCGAGTTCCTTAACAGACTTCCAAGCCTCCTGTGAAGCTGGGTGGTTGTCGTTCTTGTACTCGTCAGAAGTCCACCAAACAGTGTCCTTAGAATTTTCGTCCATAACGATGAACTTATCTTTAGGTGAACGGCCTGTATAAACGCCTGTCATAACGTTTACTGCGCCAAGCTCACTCTCCTGACCCTTTTCATAGCCTTCGAGTGTTGGCTTTGTTTCTTCCTCGAACAGCTGCTCGTAAGAAGGGTTGTAAACAACTTCTGTAGTTCCGGTGATACCGTACTTGCTCAAATCGATCTTTGACATGTTGCAATAACTCCTTTTCAAAAAAATATCGTTAATAGGCGCTATAATGAAACAGCACACACCGGCACATTCATTTTCTTTCCTTATTATTAAGCATAAGCTATACAGAAATTCATCTGACAATTGAAAACACACTGCCAGCGTTTCATGCTGTGCTCCTATTACAGCAATATAATTATACCACATATTTTTCTGAATTGCAAGGGTAAACGCAGATTTTGTGAGCTGATTTTTTACATTTCGCTTAAATCTATAACGATTTTTTATGAATAAATGTAATTTCATGGTATAAAATAGATAATAAAAGATATTGACTATTATCAATAGTTAGTCTAAGCTTGCGCAGACGATTTTGCAGTATCAATATAAAATAATTGCATTTTTATGCTTCTTTGCAAAAAAACGCCCCAAATTATGCAGGCAAATTCCGCTTTCCTGCAAACAGAAAAAAGGCAGTCCACAAGGAACTGCCCTTCTCCGAAATATCAACAATAGGGGAGATCTTATTTACTTTTTCTTCTTAGCCATGACCACAGCTGCACCGCTCAGAAGTGCAAGAGCGAATGCTCCTCCAGCAACTCCGGTCGATGGGTTTGTGTTTGAAGCGTTTGAAGCTGCCTTTGAGCTGCTGTCTGACTTGCTGTCAGTTGCCTTGCTGTCAGAAGATGAGCTGTCGGAAGATGAGCTGTCGGAAGCAGAACTGCTCGTATCTGACGAAGCATCAGAACTGCTTACGCTGTCAGGCTGTGAAGAAGCAGGTGTTTTCTTTACAAGGTTTGCCACAGCGTCATTTATAGCCTTTACCATAGCGTCCACGTCAGCCTGCTCTGTGATGTTCTTTGTTCTGTCGATAGCGGCAAGAGCCTTTTCAACTTCTGAGAAGTCCTCATAATCGTCCTTGTTGAGAGCCTTTGCTGCTTCCTCTGCCTTGTCAAGCTCTGTGTAGTCTGCTGACTTGTAAACAAGTGCCTCAACAGCATCGTTTATGTCTTTCGCCATTTTGTCAACATCTGACTGCTGTGTAAGGTTTTTAGTTCTGTCGATAGCTTCAAGTGCCTTTTCTACGGCTGTAAAGTCCACATAGTTGTCCTTATTAAGAGCCTTTGCAGCTTCTTCTGCTTTGTCTACTTTTGTGTAGTCAGCGTCAGCTATCTCAAAAACACCTGAGCTGTCCTTATGTGCCATAAACGGATCCTCGCACTCATCAACATGGAAGGTTCCGCCTGTTATCTCGCACTTTTCACAATCATAGAGGAAAATACCTTTTTTGCCTTTAAGCGTTATATCGCCTGCTGAAATAATGCCATTCTTAACATTACCAGAACCCAGATATACGTCAGCGAGGCCACCCTCAAGATCAAGCTTGCCGCCCTCTATTCTAAGACCTGTCTTTGGCTCAGGAGCACCTATGCCAACAACAAACAGACCTATTCTTCCGGCCTTAACATTGACCTCTCCACCGTATATCTCGATAGAACCGTTAGCATACAGACCATCGTTCCAACCATCTTGAGGGTCTGCCATAGTTGTATCAATATTCACAGCCGCTTCCATTACTTTTATGGTATACAAAGTAATGGCTGCACCGCCCTGAATATCAACTGTACCTGACTCAAAGGTGATATTTGGCTGATCCATTACTGGAAGGTTGCCTGTTTCTTCAAGATTAAGCACACTGTCCTTAGTCTTTCCACTTAGTACTACACCGGTATCTTTTGCGCTTCCTTTTCTCGAAATAACTGTAGTGCCTGAGGTCATCTTGTTATCTCCTGAGAAAACTATATTAGTAACTTTTTCTCCGTCAACAATGACACAAGACTTTTTCGCCGTCGAAAAATCAACATTGTCAAGTGTAAGAGTAGAAGTTGCTGCGTCCCAGCTCCAGCCCTCGTCTTCATTTTTCTGATCGTTCTGAAATCCTGCCACTGTAAGGTCAAGAGTTGTAGTTCTCTGCTGATTTGCCGCAAAAACATTTATTGCAGGCAAAGATGCCATACATATGACCGTTGCGAGCATTGTGCTAAAAATTCTTGTCTTTTTCATATTTTATCCTCCCGAAATATAAGACTTCATATCATATTTGCATTGCGATATAAAACCGCCCTGCTTATAATTATGATAGCAGAGCGGTAATAATTTTTCAACTGTTTTGACACAAACGGTCAAAAATCAGCACAAGCGGTATTCATTTAAACAAATAATGTATGAAAGTCCCACTTACTTCCTTTATATATCTATTTAATGGATATATTACTTTTTCTTCTTAGCCATGACCACAGCCGCACCGCTCAGAAGTGCAAGAGCGAATGCTCCACCTGCAACACCGGTCGATGGGTTTGTGTTTGAAGCGTTTGAAGCTGCCTTTGAGCTGCTGTCTGACTTGCTGTCAGTTGCCTTGCTGTCAGAAGATGAGCTGTCGGAAGATGAGCTGTCGGAAGCAGAACTGCTCGTATCTGACGAAGCATCAGAACTGCTTACGCTGTCAGGCTGTGAAGAAGCAGGTGCTTTCTTTACAAGGTTTGCCACAGCGTCATTTATAGCCTTTGCCATAGCGTCCACATCAGCCTGCTCTGTGATGTTCTTTGTTCTGTCGATAGCGGCAAGAGCCTTTTCGACTTCTGAGAAGTCCTCATAATCGTCCTTGTTGAGAGCCTTTGCGGCTTCCTCTGCCTTGTCAAGTTCTGTGTAGTCTGCTGACTTGTATGCAAGTTCAAAAGCCTGTGTATGTGTTGCGATATCTGCTGAAATAGTTATTTCCTTGCTGAGAGGCTCGCAATCGTCAGCAGTTACCTCTACTGTGTAAGTGCCTGCTGTAAGCATTGCAGTATTGTTTGTTATCTCTTTTCCGTCTACCTTTATTACAACATTTTTCAGGTCAGCAGGTGTTACTTCAAAATCAACTGCATATTCCTTAGTTGGCAGGACAGGTGTTTTTCCCTCAACATACTGATACTTTGCACCGCCAGCTGTCAACTCGTCATAAAATTCTTTTGTTGTCATATAGTCATATGCTTTAGCCTTGCCTGCTTCTTTATTTGAACCGCAAGCTTCAACATTTTCTGTTTCTGTGAAATAGTTGTTTTTAAAGTCAGTTGTAGACGAGGAATCCTTCCCCACTATTCCGCCGAAACGTGTATATGGCTTTTTGGCTGAGTACTGTGAAAGGTCAATTTCTCCTGCAAAATAGCAATCACTTACAGAACCGCCGGCTACTGAACCAACAATACCGCCTACATCTGTGGTTCCGTTGCCAACCGGCGTGAGTTTTCCTGTAACATAGCTGTTTATGACCTTGGAATCGCCATACAAACGTCCTACGATACCGCCGGCGTCTGGTGCAGCATATACCATATCGCCTGTGCTTGAACAATAGCGGACTTCCGTTCCAATCTGCGCATATCCAACTATACCGCCGACATAAACACTTTCGTTGTCGCCTGAGATAGTTATGTCTGCTGTGTTCTCACAATATTCAAAAGTTGTGCCGTATGCCTGACCTACCATGCCTATGAAGCCATAAACATATTTGCCGTTATTGTTGAACGATACGTTTGACACACAATCAGTAATAGTACAATCACCTGCAAATCCTGCAATAGTGCCATAAACAGTATATTCGTTATCAGTATTTGTCACATCCAGATTTCCCTCTATAGTCAGACCTGATACCTCTGCTTCCTCGATATCGCCAAAGAAACCGACCAACAAATCTTTACCATAAATAGACGTAAAATCAATGTTTGAAATAGTATGACCGTTTCCGTAGAATTTGCCGCTGAAACAATGTTCAATATAGCCGTTTTCATCGAAAACGTTTCCGATAGGCGTCCATACAACACCTGTCAAGTCAAGGTCATTTTCAAGAACAACAACTGCGTCTTTATTCTTGTCATAATCTCCGTTGTTTACCGCTTTTGAAAACGCCAACAGGTCGTCAACAGTTTTTATCACCGTCTTATTATCGTCTGCAAATGCCGTTGTCGGCACAAACAAAAGACAGCCCGTCACCAAAAGACTTAAAATTTTCTTTTTCATTCTAATTCCTCCATAATATTTTTCTGGGTTGATATTTCTTTTTTTACTCAGAACATAATTTTACTCAATTATTTTAACACGGCATACACACTTTGTCAATAGATTTGGCACAAACGGTCAAAAATCTGCACAAGCGGTAACAAAATAAATGAATAATGCTTGAATTTTGCTTTGATGTGTGTTATTATATATTAAGAAATCATGTATAAGAAAGGATTTTTACAGTATGAGAGTGGCATTGGTAGACGATAATAAGAACGACCTTGCACTTCTTCATGAATATATTTCCGAACAAACCGCTCACAGCTGTCAGATAGATACGTTTTCAAGCGGTGAAAGCTTTTTGTCATGCTGGCAGATGGGAGCTTATGATCTGGTGGTGCTTGATATATTCATGGGGAAAATGACAGGGATAGAGGTCGCAGAAAAGCTTCGTGAAACAGACAAAAACGTGCATATCGCATTCGGCACTTCAAGCAACGAGTTTGCAAGCGAAAGCTACGACCTCAACGCCTGCTACTATCTTTGTAAGCCCTTTCAGGCTGACAAAGTAAAAGCAATGCTCGACCGGATCGGTTCTGATGAAATTGATCGTATGCGTTCAGTTAAGCTTCCCGACGGTCAGAACGTGATACTCAGAAATGTTATCTACATAGACTGTGCGTCACATATCGTGACAATCCATTGCACAGACGGTGAAAGCATAGTTTCAAGAAATTCTTTCGCTGAGATCGAGAGCATTTTTTGCAGTCATTCATACTTTTACACCTCCACCAAAGGCGTCATCGTGAATTTCTATGAGATAGCCCAGCAAAAAAGCGACCTTTTCATAATGAGCGACGGCACACATATCCCCATAAGCCGCCGAAAATCCAGAGAAACATTAGACGCCTTCGCTCAGTTTCGCTTCAGTGATCTGCGAAAAGGCGGTGAGCAGTAATGCCTCCTTTATACCGCCTTGTGGAAGTGGGCATATATTCCCTTCTGAATTTTCTGCCACTTATGGTGCTTGCCCTTTATCCCTTCCGGCATAGGCTTCGCTTTTCCAAAACAGCTACTGTGGGACTTGTTGTGGCTCTTTCACTGGTGCAGATCTTCTTAGGCTGGCAGGCGGCATTTTTCAGCACAAATGCAGGTCTGCTAAGTGCAGTCAGCACCCTGCTCTATGCGGCTTTTTACTTTTTCGCTGTGAAGGTCAAGGTGGGCAAAACAGGCTTCACACTGCTTTTGCTTTCAAATAACGCAAGCTTTATCGTCATTACCTCAAAATGTCTGGAGGGCATTCTGTTCCCGTCACTTGCCTATGAGTCATACCGCTGGTCGTTTTCCCTTTGTATGCTTATGACAGAAGCCGTGGTATGGGGACCGCTTTTTATCTACATGAAAAAGGTCTACACACCTGCGGTGGAAAGAGAGCCGTCAGGTCTGGAGTGGCGCTATCTTTGGCTTATCCCATTTACGTTCTATATAATATGGTACTATACGCTCTACGGCAACTCTACGAAAAGCAGCTTAGAGCTTGCTCTGGAGCCAAAGAACACCATAGCTCTGTTCTTTATAAACGCAGGAGCGTTTCTGGTGTATTACATCGTGGCACGGCTGGTCATCGAACAGCAGAAAAATCTGCGGCTTCAGGAAAATAACCACCTGCTTGAAATGCAGAACCTGCAATATGACTATTTGCAGGATAAGATAAAAGAAACAAGACGCTATAAGCATGATGTCAGACACCATATCGCTCTTATGCAGGAGCTTCTGAAAAAGGGCGAATACGATAAGCTTTCGGAATATCTCAATTCTTTCAGGGATTCTATGCCCGATATATCAGAACGCATTTACTGCAAAAACACATCTGTAAGCGCACTTCTTGCATATTTTGCTCAAATAGCAGAAAGCAGCGGCATTGAATACAAGGTGAGCGCTGACATCCCAGATGATATAAAAATAGACATAACCGACCTCTCTGTGCTTTTCGGAAATCTTATCGAAAACGCCATTCACGGCTGCGTGTCTGACAGTGCAAAGAATAAAAAAATAATAATCAGAGCAAAGGCTGACAGCTATTCCCTTTGCCTGGCGGTGGACAACACCTTCACCGGAACTATCCTCACCGACCCAGAAGGCGGTTTCCTTTCCTCAAAACGCAAAGGCAAAGGGATCGGCACAGAGTCTGTCAAGAACATTGCCGCCAAATACAATGGCGTAGCTAAATTTGAATACGGTGACGGAATGTTTTACGCTTCCGTAATGCTGAACATATGAAAAAGGCGGACAGCTCGCAAAGAGCCTCCGCCTTTTTTGTTTTATCGTCCTCCAAGCTTTACATTTTCAAATGTTGCCACAACAAATAATTCACATATCATTTATAAAATGTTTCTTGTATCTTTTGTGCAAAATGCTATAATCTAATTGAAAATACGGAGAGAATTCCGTATAAAGTTAATAAATCAAACAAATCGGAGGTAATTCATTATGATGGGAAGACTCAGAGCAATGCGTGAGCCGCTCAAATATGTTCAGGGCAGAGATGCTACACTTAAGTTTCATGAAGAAATGGGCTATATGGGCAAAAGGTGGCTGTTTGTATGTTCAAACAGTGGCTACAAAGCCTGTCATGACAAGATAGAAAAAAGCTTTGGCGAGCTTGACGATTACAGACGCTATGAAGTATTTGGTGGTATATCAAGCAAGGGCGAGATAGCCAAAATGGAAGAGATAGTAAAGGCTGACAACATCGACACAGTAGTTGCAGTTGGCGGTGGAAGCGCAGTTGATACTGCAAAAGCTACGGCATACTACACAGGCAAGCACATTGTTATCGTGCCTACAGTTGCGGCAACAGATGCGCCATGTACAGGTCTGTCAGTAATATACAATGATGACCACAGCTTTGACAAATATCTTTTCTATCCTACCAATCCAGACGCAGTAATGGTAGACACAACAGTTATCGCAAACGCACCTGTAAAGTTCCTTATTGCAGGCATGGGCGATGCACTTGGTACATATTTTGAGGGCAGAGCTTCCATAAGAACAGAGTCTGCAAGCCTTGAAGGCACAGGCATCACAAGAGCAGGACAGGCACTTGCAAGACTTTGCTATGACACGCTGAAAACATACGGCAAGCAGGCAGTTGAGGCTTGCAAGGTACACGCAGTTACACCTGCCCTTGAAGCTATCTGCGAGGCTAACGTATATCTTTCAGGTGTTGGAGCAGATAACGTAAACTGTGCGGCTGCACACTCGTTCTACAATGGCGTAACATCATTGGGAATCAAGCACGCAGACCACGGCTGTTGTGTAGCCCTTGGTACACTGGTTCAGCTTGTACTTGAGGGTGCGCCAAAGGAAGAGTTTGAAGAGGTACAGAACTTCTGCCTTGAAGTGGGACTTCCTGTCACACTCGAGGAGATCGGTGTAACTACACCTGAGCAGGTAGAAGCTATCGCAAAGAACGCTTGTATCCCAGGCGAAACTATCCACAATCTTGCAGGCGACGTACAGCCTATCGAACTTTATGACGCTATCATGCAGGCAGACGCAATGGGCAAGATAGCGCTGGGAAAATAAAGAATAGTGTATATTTAAAATGATATTGCCACCCACGACTGATTTGGCTGTGGGTGGTTTTTTGTGCGAAAAAACAGAGAAACCCGATCAATGGGTTTCTCTGCATCTTTTAGCTGTATTAAATCACAATATCTTAGTAAAGTATATCTTCCTGCGAAGCTCAGTTATCTGCAACGTCCATAAGCTCAACAGCAATATCGTCAGACCCGGTATCATCTGCATCAGCCTGAATATCGTCCGGCTTATCGTCCTCTATGAAAGCTCCTGTAAAATCAATACAAACATTCTCGCTTTTACCAAAACGAGCCATTGTCAGCAGATCGGTGACAGTCGAGCGTGTGACATGAGCGCCTGTGAAATCCATCACCACATTTGCAGAATTATCCTCGCTGTTTTTGCTGTTGATCTCATCACGAAGCTGGTCAAAATTCGTATCCTCAAGGTCTGCATAAGCTGAAAACTCTTTTGGCGCATAAAGCGTTGCAACAGCGTGCATAGCAATGAATACAAACCTGAAATCTTCGCAATCAAAGGTGCTGAAAGGTATCTCAAAAAGCCTCAGCATACCCTCGTCGGTCTTTTTGCATAAAACAGGCTTATATCTGTTCTGAGCCAGATCGTAGGTGTATCTGTCTTCGTAAGCTTCATCGGTTAAGCTGCCGTCTGGCATAGGCACAATCTCAAAACGAGAAGTTTCATTGCACGTATTGCAATAGCCTCCGACTATCACAAATCTGAAAACATAGTCGGTATTTTTCTCAAGCTTTTTGTCACAGCATATCTGCGTCCAGTCCCAATTCCAGTTTCCAATAGAATAGGCAATAACGTTTTCGCCGTCCTTATCGGTCACAAAATATTTAGCTATGACATTGTTTTCGCAGGACTTATCTGCCTTAAAATCTCTAGGATCAAAATCTATTACTTTACTCATATTATTTACCTCCGTAACATCCACGGTCGGCTTATGAGTATCCAACATTCTTATAGTACATTTTTCACAGTCGCTTGCATACTCTGCCCGACCGTTCTTAACAAGCCCCTTAGCCCTTTTGGGACAGGTGGCTCCGATTCGTTTTCCGTTTATGTCTGTAACAATAACGTTTTTTTCTATGGGTATCTCCCCCTTGCACAGCTATATTAAATTAGCACCTGTATTACACAGACTTGCGTTTAGCTCCGACGCTGTTATTTTCTATGGGTGTCGTCCCCAGTCTTTGCTTAGGATAAGTTTAACAGACGTTCAGCCTTTTGTCAAGACTATATGCGCCTTTTCGACATTACATACAATTGCGATCTTGCGGGCTTAGCACATATGCACAAGTGGCATGAGTACATAAAATGCCCGTCACGGCGAGCATCAAACCCCTCCCAGCGTATCATACCTATGGGCGGGGGCGAAAAAATCCGCTACCATAAATGATAGCGGATTGGGTGCAGTGGCACGCCCCCTACATTGTAAAGTTTACAAACAAACTTATTGAGCGGGACTAAAGTTTGATAACAAAAAAAGCCATGACGGACAATGCCCGTCACGGCGAGTGACTGGCGGAGATGGAGAGATTAAATATACCACTTCACTCCACTTTTTATTGCTTTATAAAATTGCTTGTAAACCACGCATTTACATCATTTAAGCCGTTTCATTTGTTCCGCATTTCACAAGCATATATTTACAATTCAGCTTTATCGTGTATAATTCGTGTACGCAAAAACAGCCGCCTCAGATCACCCTGATACGGCTGAACTACTATCTGATATACTTTCTCCGACCGCAACGTATCTTCTGTACTGTAACTTTCATGTTTTTACCTCCGAATATTTAATCACTTTTTTCTGAAAAATACGATTATGGCGGCTATAAGAATAACTATCTCAGCCACATTAAGAATAATGCTTATGATCTTCATTTGACATTTCTCCTTTTGTGTGATATAATATCCGCAGCGAAGAGCCTTTCGGCTCTCTTGCGGAATGCTGTTAGTCTGTAAGCTTGTCGATAAGCTTCAGTAAACTTTCAGCGAGTTCTAAAATTGCTTTGATAATGAGTAGCTTTGCGAGGGCTTCATTATCTAAGCGGCGGCTCTTTTGAGCCGCTTTTTCTTTTTCTTACCCATTGGTTTCACTCCTTTCGTTCTTTGATGATATTATTATAGCATACTTGCGTAAGTGCTTCAAGTATGCTATAATATAGAATAAGGAGGTGCAACTATGAGTGGTAAAACATCAACAGCCAGTAAAAGACTATATAATGAAAAGGCATATGACAGAATAAGTTTAGTTGTCAAGAAAGGCAGGAGAGAAGAACTAAAAGCCTATGCAGAAAGTAAGGGCATGAGTATCAACGGGTACATTAACAAGTTAATAGATGAAGATATGAAAACAGCCGACAAGGAATAACCCTTGTCGGCTGTCTTACTACCTACTTGATTTTAATTTTCTGTCCTGCGTAAATGATGTTCGGATTCTTGATACCATTGTCCTTGACAAGCTTCACAACAGTAGTCTTGCAGCGTTGAGCTATAGCCGAGAGCGTGTCCCCACACTTCACAGTGTAAGTCACCACCTTCTTGACGGAGCTTGCAGAGGGCTTTGCGGATACCGCCCAGTCAGTGAAATGTCAATGAGAAAAAATATCTTTACACATTTCTAGAAAACGGAGATGTTCCCATAGACAACGACAGGGCAGAAAATGCGATAATGCCGTTTGCCATCGGCAGAAAAAACTGGCTTTTCAGCAACACAGCCAACGGAGCCAAAGCAAGTTCCGCACTATATTCACTTATTTCAACGGCTCAGACGAATGGACTTGACGCAGAGAAATATCTGACGGAGCTGTTTTCAAAGCCAGCGGGAACGATATTATTGCCTTGGGCTGAATAAAGCTGAGATCAAATACAATATGATCAGGTATGTATACAAAAATTTTAAATTCAAAGACAATGAATGAATATGACCCTGCAGGGACGGTGATTCCTTGCAGGGTCATATTTTTTTGGGGGAGGGTGCGGAGGATTTAACGGTTACTATACAGGATGGGTGGTTATGGAAAACAAAGTTTTTAAAATAAGTAAGTAATATAGTTTATGATCAAATAAAGAAATGAACAATTGACAAAAGCAATGATGTTCCAGCAACTATGTATGAAATAATAGTTGCTTTTTTGAGTCTGAATACCCAACCGTGTAAATGACAATAATACCCACAAAGAAATTTGGAG
>ERZ827452.2052-NODE-2052-length-16349-cov-3.395667_pt1 | contig 16349 bp, 30 predicted proteins | sample MGYA00519866_ERZ827452 | MGnify/ENA primary metagenome ERZ827452 (study PRJEB31778, sample SAMEA3449307) | human gut metagenome | biome: human gut; feature: human-associated habitat; material: faeces | place: United Kingdom | collected 2010/2012 ... | reverse complement strand
TGTTGTACCATCCCCACACAGTAAGTTCTCCAAACTGTACCTTGCCGTTGTACGTATCGTTACGGCGACTATACGTTAATTTATTCATAACCATTACCGCCTTTCTATCTCTCTTACACCCTAATTTTACCGCTTATATTATCCTTTGTCAGTGTGTTATTTGTGGAATGATTGTAAACTTGCAATACTTATATCTGTGTAAGGAATTCTTTGCAACCTGTACTTTCCTTTACTGTCTGGCAAAATAACCTTTATTCTTAAAGATTTCCTGCCCCACGCTAAGGCAGCCTTTTTGCTGTCCATAGCAATGTCTATCTTATTGCCCTTGATAGCACTACCTGTATCATGAGCCAGACACCATCCAATGCCCGGCACATATACCCTACTTCCAAGAGGAATAACTTTTGTATCTACTGCAATAGTCTTATACGGCACTGCTGGCTGTCCGTCATATGCAAGACCTGTCCCGCTCGCATCTTCATCATCCATATACCAATAAGCCGTAGCACTCACATCAAGCTCTATATGCGGTTGATATTTTACTACTTTATAGTTAGGCAGATTGTACGTGTATCGACTTGTATGTACGTTGTCTGCCCATTCAACACGATTAAATGACAATACCAATGCTGATACTGCAAGTACACCAAACAGGCCTTTTTTATATCCCATTTTTCTATTCGCTCCCCCTTTTTCTTCAAATGAATTTCTAAACTATATGTAGTGCAATTATAGTAAACGCAGTATCTATAGTGCATCTGCAAGCCTTGCCACATCTGCGTTTCACAACACCGACATCCTCTATATTTTCAATATATCATTTCCTGTTCATTTCGCAATAATGTTGAATTTACTTAAATTGAGCAAAAAAATAGAGCAAGGCTTTTAACCTTGCTCATATTTACCATTCTCTGCCAACATCATCAGGATTGATTACAATGCTGATTCCATCTTTGTTTTCCAAAACCAGCTTATACCCAAGTACGTCAGCCAACAGCACCAATCTTTTCAGATTCATAGGACCTCTGTACAGATACTTTCCTACAGACACATTATCTGTTTTTAGTTTCTCAGCTGCCACAGTATATTTGACGTTCTCCTGCTGATACAAATCTTTGACTTTTTGGCAAATACTCATTATATCACCCCTCTTTCAATGCTATTATACCATAAGCCATACCGAATTTGACACATCAAGGTTAAAACTGCACAAATTCAAATTTCGGCTCTTGAACTTCAAAGTCTATTTTGTCTGCTATTTTGTCCAGCTTATTTAGCTTTTCAACCAGTTCATCTGCTTCTTCATCGCTAAAACCTTCCATATCTTCTTCGCCGTCTTTGCACAGCAACACAGTACCGCACAGGCACTGTCCGTGCATCAAATATCCAAACAGCAGGCTTGCAACAGGATTTGCAACAGGCTCATGCGTCATTAAAAATTCATCGTCAAACACTGCCAACATATCAGGAAATACCCCTACACCTCGCCAAACAGCAGGCTGCGTAGCTTTAATATCAATCAGTTCACAACCAATCAACGAATACATTGTATCCAAATCTAAGTTTTCAACTTCTTGTTTCTCAATCAAAACTTCATTTTCAGTCTGTTTCAACATAATAATATTCATAATTTTCACCTCATGCCCAACGTTCTTTTTCGTACTGCTCAATCATTGCAACATCAACTTTACCAACAATCTCAATCGTTGCATGTTCCGCATTATGAGTTTCAGCAATTTTACGCTCAAAATGACTGTTGTTGAAAACTACAATAGGCCAAAACATTCCATTGTATTTGCGACGGCTGATAGTAAGTCTTTTGGTCGCCATAAGCATGTGATAATTATCGCCACACCAACTCCCTACACCCGGCTCTTCGTTGATAATCCACAAACCGTTATTGCTTGCATAATAACCACCTGTGACTTTGACAACATCACCGATATGCATCTCAACTCCGTTTTTGTCTACCATGTTATTCACCCTTTCTGATAATCATATGACGCAAAACACTCTCTCTGCCATGCTCACTCTTCATGTATTCATGCAGCTCTTTTACACCATCATCACTCATTTTAAAAGTGATAAGGTAATAATAACCATAATTATAATCAAGGATTTCATACGCCAAACGCTTTTTGCCCCAGCTGTCGGTTTTTTCAATCTTGCCACCATGCTCGACAATAAACTTTTCAATTTCATCTTCTATCTTTTGTACTTTTTCTTCTTCATCAAACGGCGGTAAAATAAACATCACTTCAAAATCATTCATTCCATTCTTTCCTCTCAAAGACTCCAAATTGATTTTATATTCTTTCATTACGCCACAACCTCCAATTTATCATATTCACTTAAATAAAGTGCTTTGGCATCATTACAGTTACTTTTGCGACTCCACGCCCGAGTTATTGCCGCCAGCAAGGTAATATAGCACTCTTTGTTAAAGCATTCCATATCGTTTGATTCCAGCAGCAGGTTAAAAGCACGCTCAAAATATTCTTCGTTGTAGTAATCGTCATATTCATCTTCGTTACCACAAAAAAGTCCATTATTTTCACGGATTCTGCGCAGTTCATCCTCACTAAAACGCTTATAAGGTTCAGGCTTAACACCTAAAGCATCAGCCAGTTCTACTACAGCACTGTATTGAGCGAGAACTTCATCGAAGTTACCATCAATTGCAAAAACTGCTGCATACTCAGCAAACAATCCGCTGATATGGTTTACGATGATTTGCTTTTCTGAATCCGTCATGACTAACTCCCCCCTTTATATCTCCAATCCTCTTTCGCTGGCGACTTCTTCGATGATTTCTAATGCATCATTCAGACACTTTCTGTGCCAATCGTCATGCGATTTATTAAGGATGTCAGTAAGGCTGTCAGCCTTGTCTGTAAGCTGAGCATCTGTTAATGCTCTTGCTTCTTCAATGGTCATCTTTGATTACCTCCTTTATCTCCCCTCGACATCTTAATTTTACCGCTTATATTATATTTTGTCAGCATTATTTTCAATTATTTTTGTGGACAATTTGTGAGTTATCGCTTTCACGTCATTATTATTGTTCTATGCTCTGAGAGTTCCTGTACTTCACTCTGACAGTTTGTTTTTCAGTGCCTTATAGTTTGTATTCGTCTTGCATAAAACACTCTTAGGACTGAACGTAGAGCCTATATACTTACCTTTGATATATTCTGCTATGCCACGCTTATAGCATTCTATTCGTCCAAAACATACATCATCATAGAATACGACATCAGTAATGGTATACGCCTTGTCAACAGCTATATATCCTCTTGTTGCGCCCGGCACACGGATGGCAATATAGCCAACATCGCCATCCCATCTCACAGCACCCATATCCCACAGATACGTATACATGTTACATTCACGCAAAGTATCTATCAGAAACTTATCGCAGTCAATCGTGAATTCATTTATGCCATCGTTGGTTAAATTAAGCATTAACTACTCCTGTTCTTTTATCCAATATCCATATAAAGATTTTTCGCTTGAATCCCAAAGGTCATATATTTCTTTGTCTTTGATTGTAACAAGGTGATTCGCTACAACACATATTACGCTACCCATCTTCTTCATATCCTTTACTGTAGGACGCTTGCTGCCTTTCTTGTTGCTTATGCCGTGGTACTTATATCCATGATTAAGCAAAAACGCCTGATACGTTTCTTTGTCATTCGGCATCGCTTTTAACTGAAAACCTATCTGGCACAGCTCATTGTAAACATCATCCCATGACATATCCGTTGCCACGGAAAAAGCTCTTACAACGCAGTCACCGACTTCCTTTTTCAACGGATTAGGATTGCAATATCTGTAAGTTCCCATATTTAATCCACTCTTTCGCTTCTGTAACTAATAACGTTCTCCAATTCATCCATCAGTTGGCTTATTCTGTTCGATGTCCAAATGTCAATGTTCATATGCATAACCAGCACCCATGTGTCCGGCTCAATATTGTCAACTTCAGCAAGTCCGACAACGCTACCATGAGCATATACAATATCTTTTACAACTTCTGCCGCCATATCCGCTGTGTCTTGATTGTTGAACCAAACATAAAATATTTTTCTCATATTCCGCAGCTCCTTATCTTGACGTGTAGCTGAATCCCTCTTTTTCATCGCCATATACACGGAACATAATCAAATCGCCGCCCGCTCTGCACTCAATCTCTGTACACTTATCGGTGTGCCATACATTCAAAACAGTATCACAGCAAGTATTTTCCTCAACGAATTTTACTCTTTGCTCTTTCAGTGTCATAATATTACCGCCTTTCGTTAACCCCAAACAGGTACTTTTAAAATAATCTTGCTAATCAGTTTGTCTGCTTCAATGATACGTTCTTTGTACCAGTCAACAGCCATTTGTTTATTGCCGTTTTCCAGCTCGGCATCTGCAACTGTCGCTCTGATATCATCGTGATATGCCCTGATACTCTGTTCAAGGCTGTTCTTAATCATCAAAAGCTCTTCATTGCTAAAGCTCAGTTGCTTTTCCATTCCGTATCATCTCCATTACACTTATATTTTACCGCATACTGTATTTATTGTCATCACTCTTTAATAATTATTATGTGGATATACTGTGAATTGTGTGCAAAAGAAAAAGCAGGAATTGAATCCTGCTTTTAATCTTCATCATCCCAATATTCAGCATCGGCATCTTGCAAGTCATACATTGTCAATGCTCCGTAAGTATAACCATTATCATGGCTAAAATAAATTTTTGTATCTTCATCATAATCTTCTAACCGTTCAATCAAATCTCTTACTGTAATTGCACCTTCACAACCATCAACACTATATGCACTACGATGTACAGGAATAACCAATTTTTTCATAATTTCCAACCTCCATTATTCTTTCTGATTGCACTATCCATATAAGCCTTAGCTTTTTTTGCATCGTCGATAAACCCACTACGCAGATATTGTTCTGCATAGGAAATTGCCTGTTTAACGTCCAGTCTTATGCTAATCATTTTGATTTCTTCATCACTCACATCTCACACTTCCTTAATCTTTGTCAATCTCTTCGCAGTTTTCCAGCCAAAACTGCTCACCATCATTATCAATATACGCTCCATCATTGTCGCATTGACTCAAATCATAACCCACAAGCTCAAGAGCTTCTTCGACGCTCATTCGATGATTTGTGATTACATCAGCTAAAACTTTGCCATTAGCGGTATTGATGATTTTCATGCTTTGTTCACCCTTTCTTAAATACATCTTTTTACAAAAGCAAACTCTGTATGCCATGTGCTCACATCAGTTTTGGTGTAAACATCATAGATGTTTGTTGCAAAGTACTTCCCATATCCTTTTTCTTCTGCTTCGTTTGCAGTCATCACATAACCTGTAAATGTTCCTCTAAGTGTTGTCACTGTGATTCTTTCCGTTTTTATCATCCTTTCCATCTCTTCCCTACATTTATATTTTACCGTCCTATTCTGCTTTTGTCAGCACTTTATTTGTGAGCTTTTTGTAGATAAAACTTTAAACTGAACCCTTTGGCGTACCTATATTATCATGCAACATTATGATGATTGCTACGTTTCTTGCACAGGCACCAGAACCGCCTAGTACATCAGCATTTCATAATATGCTACAATTATATACGGAGATTATTCCACCATATCAGCAAGAGTTGGAGCAGATTTATTGGTCACCTTTATTCCTTTTATAAATTCCCTATTGCTCCAGCTCTTAAAGAAGAAGTCAGTAGGGGTGCTGGCTTTTTCTTTTTTGGCAAAAAAAATATAGGCCATCCCCTTGATAACAAGAAGATGACCTTTATCGTATAAAGCCATTCTCAAAATACCTTTAAATTTTGCGTGTTTTTAAAGGTATTAATGTTCTAATCGTGATATAATAATATTAACGTTTTTTTCATTTGACTCTCCATGACAAAAGGCACTTCATCGATTGCGCCAACAATCTTTGAGGTGCTTTTTGTTTTTTCTTATTTTATTGCTGCATACAACGCACATCCTGCTATAACGTAGGCTATGTTGCGTTGTTTTTTAATGCGTTTAGTCTTTAGGTTTAGCTCTTTCTCCAATTCCGCTAAGGATTTGTTCGCATTCGTCAACAAGTTCTGCTGCTCTGTTGTTTTTACTTTCAATGTCACGCAAAGACTGTTCAACTCTTTCAGTTGATTCTGCAATGTCAGAAGTTTGCTGTTGGATGCTTTCAGTTCCTCTCTCGACTGTTGTAACGCCGTCTGTGACTGACTGTTGATTGCTTTCAGCTCTGTCAAGTTGTTCTTTAATTTGTTGTACTGATACTCCGTCATTACGTATTCCTTTGTTACGTCCGTATATGTAGGAGAACCAGCATAGCACGGCAACTGTGCCAATGCTAAAAATATACCCAAAAAAATTGCCGAATAACTCTTGCAACACATTATCCTGCCCCCTATGAAACACAAAAGACTGCCCCCGACAAGGCAGCCTTATGTGCAGTTAAATTTTGAGTTGTTATGCAGTTTTTACTCCGCATATTTATTCTACCGCATTTTCCACACCTGCACAACACATGTATGTGGCGTTTTGGTGGAATTTTATAACATCGCTAACGCATCGTTGCACTCGTTCTTGAAACGGCTATATAAACCACGTCTGAGCGCAGGACTTCCGCTTGTCCACTCAGGTGTACTGCATACATTCAAATACACCGCCCTAATCATATCAGCGTCAAATCTGGCATCATCTACATAGCTCAGATTTGGATAGCCTAAAGATTTTACGGCATCAGTGAACATCTCGACAATATAGCCTGTTCCATACTGTACAGCTCTGCTCCACACTACATCACGCATAACAGCACTGTGGTTGCCCTCAACGTCATACATAGCAGCCTTTAATGCACTGATAGCCGGGTCATAATATGCATACTTGATATAGTCATGTTGACTATTCGCAAAGTCTGCACGATTTTCGCTGTTTGCAAGATAACTCCATGCGGTATCAAATCCAGCACTGCCTACTTCATGTTCCATAAGATAGTCTGCAAACCAATATCCTGCCCGCTTGCACCATCCAAGATAAGAGTTTACACTGCCCATTCTGCTTGCCAGCTGATACATACCATAAGACTTACCGCCAGCATCGCCCCAGCCATTAGAGATACATCCAGGGTCGCCGTTACTCTCATACAGTCTGCTCAAATCGCCTAACATAACATCACTCCCTTACTCTTTTACCTAAACCACCAGCTGGCGTATTGTACTTGCTGTTGATGAATTTATTACCCAGTTGAACGGCAATAGCACCGCCTGTTGCCATAGCGAATTCGCCATAATTGCCCCAAGTCTTACCTTTGGTAGCAAGCACAATGGAAACAATGATGAATGTAATATAGCCGATTGTAGGCAACACTCTTGTCAAAGAGTATACGCCATCTTCTTTGAACATCTCAGTAAAGTTTTTCCACATAATTATTCCCCCTCACATTTGTGTTCAACAGTCAGCAATCTGTCTGCAATGCCATCTATACGCTTATGAGCACTGTTTGTACTGCTTTCTGTTTTTGCGACTCTCTCACGCAGAATAGTGATTTGAAGATTGTTTTCATCAATTTGCTGTGTCAGTCTGTCAACGTTTTTCGATAGATTATTGATAGCCGTTTGCAACGGATGAGCTATTAAGCCGCACACAATAACTGTAGCAAGTCCCACTATAATGTTAATCTGGTCTAAAATTTTAATCACATCCTTCGGTTTAATTCTCCTCCGTGTGTTCTAATGGTTTAAACGGATTGACTGCTAACGCCAGCATATGCCGTTGCGTACCACTCGTTACGCCCTTTAGTTTCCAGCCCAAATATATCCGTAGCCTAAACCATCTGCAATACTGCCTACAATAAAAGAAACTCCATGTACAATTCCACCAATTACCCGGCACATAGCTTATCCACTGCTCATTATTTGGCTCATTGACAGTCTTTACTACTACGTTCTTTTCGCCATCAATTTCACGTCCGTTTACATAATAGCTGAATCCGTAGTTACTGTTCCGATATAGCCAACAGATTCTACATACATAGCGTTGAAATCGTTCCTTTGCCGTAAAGTTGCCGTCCAGCACATCAACAAAACCCGGTGTCATGCTGTTTGGCGTTTTCACCTCACTATGGTACAGATAATGCTTGTCATAATCATATCTTGCTCACTCAGGTACTTCATCAATCATCCATCCGACATCCAGCGTATTATCATACGTCTGCCAATATCTCAACCAATACGGCAAATTGCCACGTTCGTCAGCCCATAAAACTACAAGCCAATTTGTCAGATATGCTACTACCATTGCTACAAGTTCAGCAACAGCTTGAAATATCCACTTCATTGTACATTCCTCTTTTCTAAAAAACAAAAACCCCTATACTAAGTGTAGAGGAGTTGATTTTATGAAAAAATTAAAATTACCTAACGGCTTTGGCTCAATCTCATACTATGGAGAGCATCGCCGCAGACCTTATGTTGCAAAGAAATACATCGACGGCAAGCAAAAACCTATAGGATACTATGCTACATACGAAGATGCTTTAGCATATCTAATCGCATACAACAAGAATCCATCTTTGTTTAACCCGTCTGAAATAACATTCGGAGAAATTTTTAAGTTGTGGTCAGCGGAACACTTCCCGAAGATAGCCAAAACCACAGCAGCTAACTACAATGCCGCCTACAAGCACTGCGAACTACTCTACGGCAAGAAGTTTATCAGTTTAAAGATAAGCGACCTGCAAGATGTTATCCGTGCCATGAGCCGTGCAAAAATAGGTTACGCCAGCCAAAAGAAATGTAGGCAGCTGCTACATAACCTCTATACCTACGCCGTAAAATATGAAATTATCTCAGCCAGCGCAGACATAAGCAAATACATCGATATAGATAAGAAAAAGATTGTCTATCCAAAATCACCATTCAACACACGGCAATTAAACCGAGTGAAACGTCTTGCCGAAAGCACAGAGCCGCTCTCACGTTGGGCAAAAGTTGTTGTGATGATGATTTATAGCGGCGTGCGTCCGTCTGAGATGTTAGCCGTAAAAAAGTGTGATGTAAAGTTAAAACAACGCTATTTCATCGTCCGCGAATCTAAGACAGAAGCTGGCGAAAATCGTGCCGTACCAATCAGCCGAAAAGCTCTTCCCTACTTCCAGCAATGGATGCAGGATAATGGGAAAACTCTCATAACCGACGATACAGGCGAACAGCTTTCTTACCACCGATTCCGCACACGGTTTGACAATGTTATGCTTGCCACGTCCTGCCACCATACGCCCCACGAATGCCGTCATACATGCGCTACTCTTTTGGGCAACGCCGGAGCGAATGACACAGCAGTTAAACGTATTTTAGGACACGCCAGCCCCGGCGTTACCAAAGGGACATATACTCACAAAAGTTTGCATGAGCTGAAAAAGGCAATAGATTTGATATGATTTGTTGCTAACCTGTTGCTTACTATTGCCTTGCCATACACCCACATCACGCATTATAGCTACATCTGTGCTGTTGCTATCCTGTTGCTCCCGACATTTATGTTGGAAACATAGCTCAAAGCCGCATGGTTACAGGCTTTGTCCATAATCAGGCATCTAAAGTAACAGCCTCAACATCAGCAACAGTTGTTGCCTGCTCTACCTTGTCTTTAGCAGCTCTATACGCTACGTGCAAGGCGTTTGAGCGTTGTGCGACGGCAGCGATTACGCAACGTAAATCATCAGCAGTAACCTTAACATCTTGATTGTCTGCTGTAGTCCAATCAATGGACGCATCAGCTCCCTGTACGTCTAAGGCAATGATGGCAGCGTTGATGCGCTCGCGCGCTTTGTCATCGTAATCATATCTGTTACCGTTGTAGGTAATCGGCTCAACCTCTTTGCTGTCACGCTCAGCCTTAAGCTCTGCGATTTTGGCAGGCTTTGCAACAGCCAGCAGCTCTGCGTCTGTAGGTGCAGGCTTAGGATATACACGACCGTCATCAGCGATAAGGTATTCACCGCCAGCATTACCGATGAGCTTGTTAAAATCATCATGATTGACGATTACATAGCCTTGTTTAAGCATCTCAGCAATTTGCTCTTCGCTATGCTCAACTGCGAGCTTTGTGTCTTTTCTCTGTCCTGCTTCTGGCAGGATAAGATATTGATTTACTCTTTTATCATTCATGTTTTTTCCTTTCTACGCTCACAGATTTTGCCTGTGGGCGAATTTTTAATGATTTAGGTGTAATGATAAGCGTAGGTTTAAATTAAGACGTTATGAGCCTTTCTGTGCAGTGGGGAGATAACATGGTTACATCTGCGCACGGCTGGGTAAATTTCCCTATTACGTTTAATAAGATTTGCTTTATATGCATTCCTATATATACCGATTATGGAGACTCCCCAAGATATACTAGTGAAGTGGCATTGTCCAAGAAAGATGTGACGGGCTTTAATTTTAGAACAGCAGCCAACAAGATTACGCTTAGTTACATTGCTATCGGCATGTAGTTGCAGTGGGGAGTTTGGAGTGGCAGGTATCAAGTATCATCCACTGTGACTTTTCCTCTTGGCTTTAGTGCCTGCTATTCTGTTGTACTTACATCTGTATATGACTCCACCGGTTCTAACTATAATGACTATGATGCTCATATTTTGAGTATCGGAACAGCCGACTTTCGAGCGTGGGTAAACCAATCGGCTTATAGGTGGATGGTCATTGGTAAAGCCTAATTCTTGCCAAAAGCGCACCAGTTAAAGCCTGCATAACCACGTCCGTTGTCATACATGTTGGCGATAAAATTCAAATTATTTTGGCTTTTTATAGCGAAATTACTGTTGCTACCGCTCAGGAAACTACTGCTTTTCGGGCCACCGACAACGCTGTATAAGACGCTAAACGCAATGGGAAACGTTACCGTGGTATTTTGGTTAGTTGCGTTGCTATTTCCCCACTGCAGAATTAGACCGTTGCTAAATTTAACATAGCCGTTCTGCTCCAGCAGGGCAGCTACAATGCCACCGCCTGTTGTCGCGTTAGCCAACTCACTCTTTAGGATGTAATCAAGAACGCCATTTGAAAAAACAGGGATTTTATCGTCCGTTGTGTTGTGGTTAAGCCTAAACGTATAACCACCAGCGTACAGCTTGCCGTCCTTATAATAGATAGGCTGGCTGCTGGAGCCGATGGAGCCGCTGCCGATTAACGCCTTGAGCAATGCGTCGGCGCTGGCAGCGCTCACGCCTGTGCCGCCGTACTCTTTTGGCAGGACGTTATCTGTCCCAAACAACGCCGTAAATTTGCTTTTGACCAGCTCAAAAATCTTAGACACATTGCCGATGTTGAGCAGATGTGTCGCCTCAGCACTCTGACCGTCGTGGGCGTTTTGTACATCGTCATTGGTCGCCAACGCATAGCTATAGGCGAGCCTCATCTCCCACGTGCAGTAATTGTCAACCACCGTTGTCTCGTTGCCTGTCCATGCAGGCTCCACGTCTGAGGTAGCGCCTGCAATAACGCAGACAGCTACAAGTCCCGGCGGCATTGAGGGTGACGCCACAATATCGCCCACCTTATACTGTGTTTCCGGCTGCCAAAGGCGGTCAGTTAATGCCTTGACCAGCTCGTTTTGATTTGACAAATAATCCTGCATATCCGCGTCCGTGGTAGGCTGCGGGTCGCTAGGATAACGGTTAAAGTCATTAAAATCTTTGATTTTAGGTAAACTCATAAAAATCAACTCCTTTCAAAATGACCGTGAGCTGCTAATTCTCCAATAGCTATTTGGTCCGTTTATAGGCATATCAGGCGACATAGGCAGGTACAGTATTTTGTCCGTAATCATTCCTGTTATCGGCAGTTGACCATTGAAACATTGGATGCCCAAAAGAATGCTGATGCTTGGGCATTTCCCCCGTAGATTTAGATTAGACGAAGGTACTGGTAAACAACTAAAAATGGCTGAATGTTTCCGTGTGCTGAATTACTTCCTACAGATGATGTGGCACCTGTCCAAGAGCGGGAAGCATCAAACATAACCATACTGTTGTCTTGGTCAACTGTACCGCCATTACCCCAATTATTTGTTCCTTCAGCGTAAAAAGCTCCGCTTAACCTAGTGCCGAAATCTTTATAAGTAGCTGACTCATGATATAGACCGCCACCTGTGATGTTCATAGTACCGCGTGTGTGTGAATGTTCGGCTAATTCCTTCGTAGTGAGCACATGGTTGTACTCGCCGCCAGTGCAAAAGTCTTGCTCTCGCCGCGCGAATCTGTACCTTCGCCTGCACCAATCAGCACCCTACCCGGAGCAAATGCTTCCCACCGTGTTCCGGGCCAGCGCACTGCAGGGTCGGTAGCGTTCATGGTCACCAATATATCGCCAACCTCGTAGGGGCATGATTTAAACATATACTGCAGGCTGTTCCACGGGGTTACACCATCGCCAATCTTGATGTTCTGCAATAGTCCATCCTTTTCAATACCCATTTCGCCAATGGCAAGGACGGGGTTGACGGCTTCCCAGTTTGTTTTAGTGTCAATTCTGTTGAGTGACTTGCCCTGCTTCTCGTCCAAAATATAAGTATCGCCTACAGTCATTACTCAGTTACCTCCTTCTCAAAGCCCTGCCAAGTGATGTCAGCCACTACAGCCACGGGGTCACGGCTCCAGCCTGCATCGTTGTTTACGCGATAGAATCTCACCACGCATGGTGTCCTCGATACAACATCAATTTGATATGTGCCGCTGAGGTTGCTGCTAATGCTGTCTACCCTTACGGCTGTGGTCACATAGTTAGGAGTAACTATCGGCAGCTCCATTCCATCGGCAGGTACAGCAATGTTTTCAAAATGCTCTTGGCGGTCGGGAACGTCAATAACTGCGGTCAGAGACTTCAAGATGGTTTCTTCCGTGCCAGCTGGTGATGTAAATCTGATGTTGATGATATCCCCAGCCTTAACGTCAAACTTCGTAGCATAAGGTTTCCAGATGTTGTCCTTGTTAGCCACTTTATATTCGACGTTCGCCGCATTGACGATATCGTACAACAGATAAAAATTGCCGCTGGCAGGAGCTACCAGTGTAGCGTTTAAATTAAATGCTTTATAGCTTGGCTGTCCCCAGTATGCGTTGCCACCAGCTACCCAATAGTAGTTAGTCTTATCAACCCAATGACAGTTTACCTGAGTGCTACGGACGTAACCATCAGTCAATACAGTACCATCCGTTTCGACTCCGCTCCATCCGTCCTCATGGAAATGCACCTTATACAGGACATTATCTTCCAAAGGCTCAGCGAAATTTACGATACAGGTAGCAAACTTTTTGCTCTCTTTGCCGCTGGCATTGACAGCTTTAATCATAACCGTATGTATACCTTGGCGTACTGTGTTGGTTTCGTATGGCTGGGTAGTTATCAATCCGTCCTGCACATCAAAGCCACGCTCCCAGTTCGGCGTACTATCCTGTATATACTTCATCCTAAATCCCGTGATATTGTTTACCTCGGGATAAGTAAAGTCCCAATAATACCTGCGCTGGCCGTTGTGCAATACTTCAACGTCAAGCGACATTACATCAGGCGGATAGGTTTCACGCTTTTTAATCGTGTATGTGTAGTATGGCACATCAGCCAAGCTCTGCTCATTGCCCATAAACACGTTGAATGACGTAAACTTAAACATAACTGTTTTGCCTACATCGCTATCAAGGAACGTGCCTTTGAACAATGTATCATCACAGCGCACTACCTGCTTGCCAGCTGCATGAGCGATGGCATCGGTCTTGTACTGACCTCTTATAAGGCCGTCGAGCCTATAATTGCCATTATCCAGTAGCGTTACTGTGGTATATGACAGGCTCTCCTCGTCCAGCCACAACAGAGTGGCACCATTCTGTGCATCAGCTTCGGTGCCGCTTATCAGTTCACCGTTTATGCTGACTTCCATACTGGTGTCCTCGGGCCCGATGTCATTCACCAGCGTACCAATTCTAGCCGCACTGTCGATGGTGCCCAAGAGCCTATATCCCGTACCATTATCTGATACCCACACGTTGCATCCACCCCAATATGGAGCAGTGCCTTGGGCACCTATCCAAATCTCATTGTCGTTATACATCAGTACTGGTTCGGGTTGGAATATAGCTGGGTCGGCAATAGGGCCTGGGTCGAAATTAAAATCTACATACGGGCGCTCATTTTCATGCACATCAAATTCAGCCTCACCATAATCTGCTGGCGGTCTGCTGATGGCGGTAAATGTGAGTTTGCCGTCCGTACCCTCGACTACGCTGTCAATAATAACAGGAACACGCTCAAGCCCCAGCGAGGGGTCTGTAAGTGTTACCAAATCACCTGGCTCAAGCCTGCAGAACGCCCAGCCAAGCACAAACGTATACTTGTTGCGCTCATACTTGTTTTTCCGCGCAGCTGCTTCGGCCAGCATGACCGCTCTGGTCTTGGTATAAACATAATGGGCATTTATGGTGCTGGCTTGCTTCACACCATAAAGTGCAATATCAGCTGTATCCTCGTAGCTTACTGTTTCCTTTTCGTAACCGTTTTCGCGGTTTAGAAATTCAACGCTAAATCTGTTATACAGCTCACTGCTGTCCTTACGGCTGTAGGTTACACATGCACCGCCAGATTGGGGCAGGAAATCATCAGGAGTCAGGTCATACAGAATAGTTTTATTTGGTTTCCAGCTACCTACCTGCCTATCCTCACGGGGTACGATTTTAAAAGCATCATTGGACCAAAACATATATGCATTGGTCAGCTCTGCGATTTCGTTTACAATTTCACGGGCAGTGCGTGCTTCCGTGCTGTCGCTAGGTGTACTGATAAGCAAATCAGCAGCCTTACAGTATGCCCTATAGTTATCAAGGCCAACTATTTCGATGCCGCTCAAGCCAACCTTATCCAAAACATACTTAATATAATCAGCAGGGTTTACATCCTTGCCATCACCGGTATTGGTCAGCTTGCCGATAACCTCAAAGTTAAAGTTCGGCATACTGCCATTACTGCCAAGGTCAATGACGCCAGCCATATAGGCCAAATTTGGATAGCTCAGTGCCTTTTCGGGGTGCTTACTTGTTACATAGCCCCATGGCGCTTGGTTTGCTGTGCCCTTAAACAGCGTCAGCTGGATGTCACTATGAGGATAGGTGTAAACACTTTTATCTATCCACACCTTACCGATATTTTTTACTTCACCCTCGCACAGGCCGATAATGACAGCTACCGTGTAGCTGTATGTGATGGTTGTTTGCTTACCACCGCCACCTTTACCAGTTCTGTGTGTCTCTCTATGCTCATGGGCAGTAAAATCGTCATAATACAGCACGTTGCCAGATATGCGTGTTGTGCCCAAAATTTCAAGCACAGGCGAGCCATATTCAGCCGTTGCCACAGTAAAGCTGGATATTTTATCTGCTCTTGTTGTAATATTCGGCCCTTTAAATATGCCCATCTAAATCACCTCTATATCTGTACACATGCCTTAGCCTGCTCTTGCCTTTTTTATCCACAAACATAACATCATCAAGGCTGCTTAAAATCGTACCCTGCTCAACAACGCTATGGATAACCATGTTATTGCCCACATACACAGCACCATGACTGCAGCAACGGCCAAACTGATAAAGCAGGAAATCTCCTTCACGCAAATCGTCCAGCTTGATTTCTTCGCAGTATTTTTCAACATACCCCTTAAACCACTCCTCGCTGTGATGCAGATGCCACTCGTTACTGTATGGCTTAATCTTGATGCTGTCCTTTGGGCAACAGCCTGCGCCCTCAAGGCATCCTATCAAGAGCATGCCACAGTCCACGCCCTTACCCTTTACCTTGGCACCATTGACATGAGGGGTGCCAAGCCAGGTATAAGCTTCACTAGCAATACTCATAACAGCACCTCCTTGAGCGGCACAAATGGAGCTATCAAGCAGCTGTCAGTGTTGGCATTGCTGCTTGTTACCTTGCCATTTGTTGTACTGTATGCGCCTTGTGGATAATACTTGCGGCGCGGAAACTCCTGCGACAGCCCCTGCGTCTGCGCCTTGACTGTGAGCTCCAGAGTAAGGCCGCCACACTTCTTAACTTCCACACTGCCGCCAAATATACCCATCACGCCAAGGATAGCGTTATCGCTGTCGAAGAATGCCCTATACACAAGCATTTTTGCGCGGTCAAGGGTTCCGTCATGGGCGGCTATTTTGATGCCCTTAGAGCATAAATTTACGGCCCCGTCAGCATACACAGTAATGGTCATGGTATCTACTACCACCGTAGCATTTAGCTTTACCTGCTGGCGTTTTA
>ERZ827452.2051-NODE-2051-length-16358-cov-3.642152_pt1 | contig 16358 bp, 10 predicted proteins | sample MGYA00519866_ERZ827452 | MGnify/ENA primary metagenome ERZ827452 (study PRJEB31778, sample SAMEA3449307) | human gut metagenome | biome: human gut; feature: human-associated habitat; material: faeces | place: United Kingdom | collected 2010/2012 ... | reverse complement strand
GTAGCGAAACGCGAAGGGAGAATTGTATGAGAATCGGAATTCGTGCCCATGATGTAAAGGCAGATACCTTTGAAGGGCTTGTAAAGGAAATACACAATGAGGGAATGCATTGCTGTCAGTTAGCAGTACCGAAGGCGGTTCATGAGTTTCCAACCAAAAAGGAGGTTTTAACTCCTGGTATGGCATTGTACATGAAGGAAGTCTTTGCAGAGAACAAAGTAGATGTTGCAGTTCTTGGCTGCTACCAGAATCTGGCAACTCCTGATGAGGCTGCATTAAAGGATACTATCGACACTTACAAGAGACATATTGTATTTGCGAGTCTTCTTGGAGCAGGTGTAGTTGGAACAGAGACAGGTGCATGTAATACCGAGTATCGCACAGAGCCATTTTCATTTACTGAGGAAGCACTTGAGATTTTTATTAAGAATTTGCGTCCTGTTGTGGAATATGCAGAAAAACTTGGTGTAATTGTTGCAATTGAGCCAGTATGCCGACATATTGTAAACAATGCAAAGCGTGCAAGAAAGGTTCTTGATGCGATAGACTCACCTAATCTTCAGATTATATTTGATCCAGTCAATCTTTTATATGTGGGTAATATAGATAAGCAGGATGAGATAATTAATCAGGCATTTGATTTATTATTAAAGGATATAGCAGTTGTCCACTGCAAAGATTATGTCGTTGAAGGTGATGAGCTTAAGTCAATAGCGGCAGGAACAGGTGGACTTAATTATCCTCTTCTTCTTAAGAAGATTAAGGAACATAAGCCATATGTTCATTGCACACTTGAGAATACTGTACCAGAAAATGCAGTAGCAACAAGAGAATTTATGGAAAAACTATATTCAGAAGTGTAGGGAGAGATTATATGCCAGAGAATAATATAGAATTAGCAGGCAATACCAATATCAAGACAAGTCAGGTGGACAAGTCGGTTGATACTCCAGCAGATTTTACAAGTCCTGAAGTGCTTTATAATAAGCTTATAGAAACAATCAGGCAGTATCATCCTTCATCAGATTTATCTGATATAGAGAGAGCATATAAAGTGGCTAAGGAGGCACACGAAGGACAGTTTAGAAAGTCTGGAGAGCCATATATTATTCACCCACTGTGTGTTGCTATTATATTAGCAGAGCTTGAACTTGATAAGGAATCTATTATTGCAGGTCTTTTGCACGATGTTGTGGAAGATACAGTTATGACAAGTGAAGATGTTGCTAGGGAATTTGGCGATGAAGTAGCACTTTTGGTAGATGGTGTAACAAAGCTCACACAGCTTAATTACCAGCACGACAAGATTGAAGTTCAGGCTGAGAACTTAAGAAAAATGTTCCTTGCAATGGCAAAGGATATACGGGTTATTATGATAAAGCTTGCCGACAGGCTTCATAATATGCGTACAATGCAGTACCAGTCACCAGCCAAGCAGGTAGAAAAGTCAAGAGAAACTATGGATATATATGCACCTATTGCCCATAGGTTAGGTATATCCAAGATTAAGGTAGAACTTGATGATTTATCAATGAAGTATCTTATGCCGGATACTTATAATGATCTTGTAAAGCAGGTTGATATTAACAGACCGGGCAGGGAGGCATTTATAAAGAGCATTATCAAAGAAGTAGGTATGCACATTAGCAATGCTGGAATTGAAGCTGAGATAGACGGGAGAGTTAAGCATTTCTTCTCAATATATAGAAAGATGGTTAACCAGAATAAGACACTTGACCAGATATATGATATATTTGCCGTTCGTATAAAGGTTGATACAGTCAAGGATTGTTATGCGGCACTTGGTGTTATTCATGAAATGTATAAGCCAATACCGGGACGTTTTAAAGATTATATAGCAATGCCTAAGCCTAATATGTACCAGTCACTTCATACAACACTTATTGCTTCTAATGGACAGCCATTCGAGGTACAGATAAGAACTTATGAAATGCACAGAATTGCTGAATATGGTATTGCTGCCCACTGGAAGTATAAAGAGGGCAAGACAGGAGAGTCTGATAAGAGTGAGGAAGCTAAGCTTAGCTGGCTAAGACAGATTCTTGAATGGCAGAGAGATATGTCTGATAACAAGGAGTTCTTATCATCAATTAAGAATGACCTTAACCTTTTTTCTGATTCAGTGTACTGTTTCACTCCTACAGGTGATGTTAAGACACTTCCAGCAGGTTCTAATCCAATAGATTTTGCATACAGCATACATAGTGCTGTAGGTAACAAGATGGTTGGTGCAAGGGTCAATGGCAAGCTTGTTAATATTGATTATGAGATTAAGAATGGTGACAGAATTGAGATTATAACATCACAGAATTCCAAAGGACCAAGCCGTGACTGGCTTTCAATGGTTAAGTCAACACAGGCCCGTAACAAGATTAACCAGTGGTTTAAGCAGGAGCTTAAAGAAGACAATATTATAAAGGGCAAGGAACTTATATCTAATTACTGTAAGAGTAAGGGAATTGTTCTTTCTGAGATTAATAAGCCTGAGTTTGTTGAGAAAGCACTAAGAAAATATGGTTACAAAGACTGGAATGCTGTTCTTGCGGCAGTAGGACATGGTGCATTAAAAGAAGGTCAGATTGTCAATAAGCTTAATGAGGAATATCAGAAGACAAAGAAGGCTGAGATAACTGACAAGCAGGTACTTGACAGCATTGTGGCAAGTGAGAGCAAGGAGAAAGAGAAGGAGAAGAAGGGCAAAGGCGGTATTGTTGTAAAAGGAATACATGATGTTGCTGTCCGTTTCTCTAAGTGCTGTAATCCAGTGCCGGGTGATGAGATTGTTGGGTTTGTTACAAGAGGAAGAGGAATATCAATTCACAGAACAGATTGTGTTAATATTCTTAATTTCCCAGCTAATGAAAGAGCAAGGCTTATTGAAGCTGAGTGGGAGCAGACAGAGAATAAAGATGAGAAGTACAGTGCAGAGATTAATATATATGCAGGCAATAGAAAAGGACTTATTGTTGATATTTCACGTCTGTTTACGGAAGCCAATATAGATGTAAGATTTATGAACAGCCGTGTTAATAAGAAACAGCTTGCAACAATCAATCTTGGATTTGTTGTATCTGGTAAGGAAGAGCTTAACAGATTAATTGACAATTTAAGAAAGATTGACGGAGTGACAGATATAGAGAGAGCTACAGGCTGATATTTATAACCGCTGTCGTGCGAAGTTAAGATATTTTATATATTGCTTCGTACGACAGCATTTTTGACACAGGGATTGGAGATCATAATGTATAAAATAGATGTAAGAGTATTAGGAATGGTAGCAACGAATTGTTACCTGCTTTGTAATACAGACACTAAGGAGTGCGTGCTTATAGACCCTGCGGATAATGCTGGAAAGATAAGCGAGATGATAGATGAGTCGGGCTGTATGTTAAAGGGAATACTTTTAACACACGGACATTTTGACCATATTATGGCAGCAGATGAAGTGAGGGATAAGTATAATGTTAAGGTGTATGCTTCAGCAGAGGAGAAGAATACATTAAGTACACCTCATATTAATCTTGGTGAGGCTTATGGAATGAACCTGTCTGTGAAGGCTGATGTATGGCACAATGACGGTGATATACTTAAGCTTGCAGGATTTGATATTAAGGCAATTCACACACCGGGACATACAGAGGGCGGAACGTGCTATTATATTGGGTCAATCGGCGTGTTATTCTCAGGTGATACACTTTTCTGTGAGTCAGTTGGAAGAACAGATTTCCCAGGCGGAAGTATGAGCGATATTGTACGTTCAATTAAGGATAAGTTAATGGTGCTTCCAGACGATACCAAGGTGTATACAGGACACGGCGAGGGAACAAGCATAGGATATGAGAGGGTTCATAACCCATTTATAGGTGCGTAGGAAAGATGAACAGTATGATATATATTAAAATTGATAACGATACATTTTATGATGATGCAATAGTTCTTGTGCGTTCATTTTACCCAAGAATGGAGGTAAAGGCATATAAGCAGGATACAGTTGCCACAGAAGCTGATAAAGTGATTGATATAACAGTACCTGATATGACAGGGCTTAACAAGAGCGAAATGCACGATAAATTCAAGTCATATTTATATGACAGGCTCAGCCAGATGACAGGAAAGACACTGCCCTGGGGTTATCTTACAGGAGTGCGCCCAAGCAAGATTGCATATGTTATGCTTGAAGATGGCGAAGATGAGCAGACTATAAAGAAGCATTTTGTGAATAAGCATAAGGCGAGTGAGAAGAAAGCCAGCCTTGCAATAAATGTAGCAAAGAAAGAAATGGACATTCTTAATAAGATAGATTATAAGAATGGTTACAGTTTATATATTGGAATACCATTTTGTCCAAGTATATGCTTGTACTGCTCATTTTCATCATATGCACTTGATGCGTATAAGAATTATGTGGATGATTACATTGATGCACTTATTAAGGAGATGACCTTTGTAGCAAGGGCGATGAAAGGCAGAAGACTTGATACAGTGTATTTTGGCGGTGGAACACCAACAACACTTGGTGCGGCACAGCTTGACAGGCTCATAACGGCTTTAAAGGAGCTTTTTGATATTGACGGCTGTCATGAATTTACAGTTGAAGCAGGACGTCCAGACAGCATAACAAGGGATAAGTTAAGGGTGTTAAAGGCACATAATGTTGGAAGAATATCTATTAATCCGCAGACGATGAACCAGCAGACACTTGACCTTATAGGAAGAAAGCACACTGTAGAGCAGATTAAAAATGTGTATTCTATGGCAAGGGAAGAAGGTTTTAATAATATTAATATGGATATTATTCTTGGCCTTGTCGGTGAAGATGTTGATGAGGTGGCTCATACATTATCAGAGATTGAGGCGATGAAGCCTGAGAGCCTTACAGTACATTCTCTTGCAATAAAGAGAGCGGCGGCACTTAATATATGGAGAGATAAGTATAAGCAGTTATCTACCAAGAATACAGATGAGATAATAAGAATGACAGAGGACACAGCCAAAAGATTGTCAATGGAGCCTTATTATATGTATCGTCAGAAGAATATGGCAGGTAATTTTGAGAATGTCGGTTACTCAGTTGTGGGACTTGAATGTATATATAACATTCTTATTATGGAGGAAAAACAGACAATAATTGCCTGTGGTGCAGGAGCTTCCAGCAAGGTAGTATTTCATAATGAAGCAGATGATAATCATTCAGTCAAAATTGAGAGAATAGAAAATGTAAAAGACGTTCGTAATTATATTCAAAGAATTGATGAAATGATTGATCGAAAGAAGAAATTCTTTGAGGAAAATAATTTCTAGAAATAGTAGTTATTGAAATAACAATTTGAAAGGAATTATTATTTGGTAATAATTTCCTTAGGATAGATAGAATTAAATTATATTTAAAGGAATATAGTGTCCTGAAATCAGGATATACGCTTATTATAAAAAATATAGAAATGAGGATAATATGAAGATAGCAGTTGCTTACGAGAATGGAAATGTTTTTGAGCATTTCGGACATTCAAGACAATTTAAGATTTATGAAACAGATGGACAGAACATTGTTAAAGAAGAAGTTATAGAGAGTGAAGGCTCTGGACATTCAGCTATGGCAGGACTTCTTGCAGGTCTTGATATTAATGCTGTTATATGTGGTGGTATCGGTGGTGGTGCTGCCAATGCATTAGGCGAAGCAGGCATAGAAGTATATTCAGGTGTATCAGGAAATGCAGATGAAGCGCTAGAGGCATACCTTAATGGAGAATTGATATCAGAGGGTGTTAATTGCAGTCATCATTCACACGAAGAAGAACAGAACTGTGGAACAGCTGATACAGAAAATGAAAGCTGCGGCTGTGGCTGTGGTTGTGGAAGTGACACAGATGACGGAAGCTGCGGCTGTGGAAGTAATGAAACATCAGGCTGTGGCGGCTGTTCAGGTTGTGGTGGAGGAGCACCTTTATTTGATGGAGCTAATGTAGGCAAGGTGTGCAGAGTACACTACAAAGGAACATTTAACGATGGAACACAGTTCGATTCATCTTATGACAGAGGAGAACCTCTTGAATTCACCTGTGGTGCAGGTATGATGATACTTGGCTTTGATAAGGCTGTAGCTGATATGAATGTAGGAGATATAATAGATATACATTTAATGCCAGAAGAAGCTTATGGAGAGAAAAATCCAGATGCAATTATCACAGTTCCAATCAGCGAGCTTGCAGGTTCAGAAGAACTTAAGGTTGATGATATGGTATATCTTCAGAATGTATATGGACAGCCATTTCCAGCTAAGGTAACAGCATTAACAGAGAATGACATAACATTTGATGCTAACCACGAGATGGCAGGAAAAGAACTTAACTTTAAGATTGAGCTTGTAGAAGTTAAATAAGACTTGAGTAGATTATTAACTTAATAAAATAGATACTAATAGATATTATGGTAGATTTTAATCATCGAACTGGATAGATTATTAAGAATAAATCTCCCTGTAACCTATATCCGGAAGCAAAGGCTTAGGAAAGATATAAGTTACAGGGAGATTTTATCAGCTTTAAATATTATTATATATAAAGGGTTTATCGTTCTAAACTTTACTTGTGGAAAGTTTAGAGCTTATTCATTAAATATATTGAACTATTCTTAATATTAAATATTGAGAATTATTTTAATATGGAATTATTCTTCCTCATCAATTATTCGTCTTGCAACATATACACCACTTGCAGAAGCGTGTGATAATGAATGTGTAACGCCGCTTCCGTCACCGATTATGTAAAGACCTTTGTACTTGGTTTCAAGGTTGTTGTCAATCTCAACTTCCATATTGTAGAATTTGACCTCAACACCATATAAAAGAGTGTCGTCATTGGCAGTACCCGGAGCAATCTTATCAAGAGCGTAAATCATCTCTATTATTCCATCAAGTATACGCTTAGGTAGAACAAGGCTTAAATCGCCGGGAGTAGCAGAAAGAGTAGGTCTTACAAGTCCTTCTTCAATTCTTTTATCTGTGCTTCGTCTGCCTCGTATAAGGTCACCGAATCTTTGGACAATTACACCGCCTCCAAGCATATTAGAAAGACGTGCAATACTTTCACCATATCCGTTGCTGTCCTTGAAAGGTTCAGAAAAGTGCTTTGCAACAAGCAGGGCAAAGTTAGTATTTTCAGTCTGTTTATCACTGCCTTCATAGCTGTGTCCATTAACAGTTACAATGCCGTTAGTATTCTCATTAACAACGATACCATTAGGATTCATACAGAAGGTGCGGACTAAATCCTCAAACTTTTCAGTCCTGTATACAATCTTACTTTCGTATAATTCATCTGTAAGATGTGCAAATATAACAGCAGGAAGCTCAACTCTTACGCCGATATCAACACGGTTTGATTTAGTTGGAATATCTAAGTCCTGACAGACTTTTTCAATCCATTTGCTTCCGCTTCTTCCAACTGACACAATACATTTGTTGCAGTCCATATAGGTATCTTTGTAATATATGCGGTAATTATTATCGATTATTTCAATATTAGTAACAGGAGTATTAAAGTAGAAATCAATATGCTCCTTCATTTCATTGTACATATTTTCAAGGACAATATAATTAATATCAGTTCCAAGATGTCTTACAGAAGCATCAAGAAGCTTTAATTTGTTCTGCATACATAAAGTCTTGAATTTAGTACCGGCAGTTGAGTACATATGCGTATCCTCACCGCCGTGGGAAGTATTGATGGTATCAACATATTTCATAAGGCCAATAGCTTCTTCCTTGCCGATATATTCGTAAAGAGTACCACCAAAGTCATTAGTAATGTTGTATTTGCCATCAGAAAATGCTCCGGCACCGCCAAAGCCATTCATAATGGCACAGGTTGGGCATTTGATACAGGATTTTATATTTTTTCCGTCAATTGGACATTTTCTCTTCTCTAAAGTATTACCTTCTTCAAATACGGCAACCTTTAGATCAGGAGCTTTCTTCATAAGCTCATAAGCAGAGAATATTCCGCCCGGACCAGCACCTATAATTATTACATCATATTTCATAAAATATTCACCCCACAATCGTTAATCGTCCTAAGTATTATATTATAAAAGCAGGATTATTAACAAGCAAAACAATTAAGATATGAATATTAATCTTGAAAGTGTTGTAAATACAACATATTAATGCGGAATGAAGATGTTACAATCCAGACATACTAATAATCCACATACAGATAAGTGTAATTGTGGTCTTACAAGATATACAGGTAAGAGTGACTGTAAGCTTACAAGATAATAAAGCAGATTATAATATGATGCACATATAAGCATAACAGCCAGCTTATATATAAAGCTGATAAATTACCAGCAGATAGATTGAAAAATATAATAAAAATAATGGAGGAATTATATGAACAGGACAGAACAGATTAAAGGCTATCTTAAAAGACTTGGTGATGGTGAAAGTCTTGAGAATGTTAAGAAAGATTTTGTTAAGGAATTCAATGATGTCAATCCAATAGAGATTATGGAAGCGGAGCAGGCGTTGATAGCAGAGGGAACACCTATATCAGAGGTTTCAAAGCTGTGTGATGTTCACTCAGCATTATTTCACGGTGCGACTAAGGAAGAAAGAATAGCCAAGGCGGAAAATGAAATATCAGAGATGAAAAAGTACTATGATGACACAATGAAAGGTATGACTAAGAGTGCCATTGCAGATATGCGTAAAGACAGAGAAAGCATTTTTAATAAACTGGCTATGATAAGCGGCCACCCATTAAATACTTTTGTGAAAGAAAATAAGGCAATCCAGCAGGTTATTGATGATATTAAAGAAAATATTACAAGCGGACATATTGATATAAAGGCACTGAAAGAGAAGATATATAAGCTCAGGGAGTTATCTATTCATTATGCCAAGAAAGGGGATTTGTTATATCCGGTGCTTAATGTACGATATAAAATCAGCGGACCTTCGGCGGTTATGTGGACAGTTGATGATGAGATAAGAGATGAGCTGTCAGACATAGCAAAGCAGTTAAATTACATGGACGGTAATAACAGTAGCAAAGCAGACAATAATAACAGTGCGGATAACAATAATGGTAAAAGTCTGGACGGTAAATTAATTGAAAGAATAGAAAATGTTATAAAGAGGGCAGAGGAGATGATATATAAGGAAGATAATATATTGTATCCTAACTGTGCCGCTAATTTTACGGAAGCTGAGTGGATTGGAATATATCACGATTCCAAAGATTATGCCGTGTGCCTTGATACAGTATCAGACAGATGGGAGAAAGCAGAAGAAGTAGAAAATGTGTATAAACCTGAAGTGTCAGAACAATCTGATAAGAAAGAAGATGTTCAGAATGAGTTATATATGGCAGGCGGACATATGACACTTTCGCAGCTTGAGGCACTGCTTAATGCAATACCAATGGAGATAACATTTGTTGATGAAGATAATATCAACAGATATTTTAATGAAGGGTCAAAGGTATTTAAAAGACCTGTTATGGCAATTGACAGGGAGGTATTCTCGTGCCACCCACCAAAGATTGAGGCAAAGGTCAGAAGAATTATAGAAGAATTCAGGATAGGAACACTTGATGAAGTATCTGTCTGGATGGATAAACAAGGAAGGACTATGCTTGTTAAATATATTGCGGTAAGGGACAAGCAGGGAAATTATGTTGGAACTCTTGAGGCGGTTCAGGATATGGAATTTGCTAAAGAACATTTTGCAAAGCTTAAATAAACGTGTATACAAGGTTTCTCTTTAAATATAGCCGATAAGGACATTGACATTTCTTTCACATAAAAATATAATATAATATTGTCTGAATGGAATTGATTCAGCATTAAGTATATTGATATGGTAGAATTATGAAGAATAACAATAATGAACTCATTGATTATATGATTAATGATTTTAAAAGTGGAATTAAGCACGGAGTGCTTGTTGCCAATCTGACATATGAGCTTGCACAGATGTGTGGTTTGTCTAAAGATGAGGCATACGAATTAAAGATTGCTGCGATGGTTCACGATGTTGGAAAGTTAAAGCTTTCAGAATATCTGTATGGAAGAACCGATGAGGCACTTCCGGAAGATGAGAAGCAGTATATGAGTATGCACTCAAAGATAAGCCATGATCTATTGAAAAAATACGATTATTCAGATAATATAATGGATGTCGTTCTTTCACATCATGAATGTTTTGATGGAAGCGGATATCCTAATGGGCTTGTTGGTGAGCAGATACCATTAGGAGCAAGAATATTAAAGGTTGCAGATGAATTTGCGGCACTTATATCAGACAGACCATATAGGAAAGCATTTGATATAGACACTGCTGTTACAATTATGATAGATGAGATTAAGAATATGGATATCAGAGTATTCCTTTTATTCCAGAGGCTTATTCACGAAGATTCGACTATAGAATTGATTAATAATAGCAGATTAGATATTGATGATTTGGATATAAGTGATATACTAAAAATCAGTCAGGATTAGGAGTAACCTAATTATGCCTTAGGGCAAATAAAACAGGCTGTTAATACAGCTAAGAAGAATGAGGTAATTAACTATGGCAGAGTCAATGGTTGGCTTAAAGAGAACACACAGATGCACAGAAGTTTCAAGTGCAGATATTGGCAGTACAGTTACAGTTATGGGCTGGGTTGCTAAAAGACGTAATCTTGGTTCACTTATATTTGTGGATTTAAGAGACAGAAGCGGTCTTTTACAGATTCTTTTTGATGAGAATATTATCGGCAAAGAAGGATTTGACAAGGCATATACATTAAGAAATGAATTCGTAATAGCTGTAGTAGGTAAGGTTATTAAGAGAAGTGGAGCAGTTAATGACAATCTTAAGACCGGTGATATTGAGATTGCGGCTGAATCATTAAGAATACTTTCTGAGTCAGAGACACCTCCATTTCCAATTGAGGATAATATTAATACTAAAGAAGATATAAGACTTAAATATAGATGCCTTGATCTTAGACGTCCTGATATTCAGTCTAATATCATTATGAGAAGCAAGGTTGCCACTCTTACAAGAGCATTTCTTGCTAATGAAGGTTTCCTTGAAATAGAGACACCTATGCTTACTAAGTCAACTCCGGAAGGAGCAAGAGATTATCTTGTGCCAAGCAGGGTTCATCCAGGAAAATTCTATGCACTTCCACAGTCACCACAGCTCTTTAAGCAGATGCTTATGTGCTCTGGATATGACAGATATATGCAGATTGCAAGATGTTTCAGAGATGAAGATTTAAGAGCTGACAGACAGCCGGAATTCACTCAGATAGATATGGAATTGTCATTTGTTGACGTTGATGATGTAATTGATGTTAATGAAAGACTTTTAGCATATCTTTTCAAAGAGGTATTAGATATTGATGTACAGCTTCCAATCCAGCGTATGACATGGCAGGAAGCTATGGATAGATTTGGTTCTGATAAGCCAGATTTAAGATTTGGTATGGAACTTAAGAATGTTACAGACATAGTAAAGAACTGTGGTTTCGGCGTATTTACAGGGGCTATCGAGAATGGTGGAACTGTAAGAGGTATTAATGCCAATGGACAGGGAAGTATGCCTCGTAAGAAGATTGATGCACTTGTCGACTTTGCAAAGGGATATGGTGCAAAGGGTCTTGCTTATATAGCTATTCACGAAGATGGTTCACTTAAGTCTTCATTCTCTAAGTTTATGACTGAGGATGAGATGAACGCACTTGTTGAGGCTATGGAAGGTAAGCCGGGTGACCTTCTTTTATTTGCTGCTGACCGCAATAAGATTGTATGGAATGTACTTGGAGCATTAAGAGTTGAACTTGCTGGACAGATGGGACTTCTTGATAAGAATGATTATAAGTTCCTCTGGGTAACAGAATTCCCACAGTTTGAGTGGTCAGATGAAGAAGAGAGATTCGTAGCTATGCATCATCCATTTACTATGCCTATGGATGAGGATCTTGATAAGCTTGAGTCAGACCCAGGTTCAGTACGTGCCAAGGCTTATGATATTGTACTTAACGGTACAGAGATAGGTGGTGGTTCAGTAAGAATCCATCAGGCTGATGTACAGTCAAGAATGTTTAAGGCACTTGGTCTTACAGATGAAGTTGCTAATGAGAAGTTTGGTTTCTTACTTGATGCGTTCAAGTACGGAGTACCACCACACGCTGGTCTTGCATATGGTCTTGACAGACTTGTTATGCTTATGGCTAAGAGAGATTCAATAAGAGATGTTATTGCATTTCCTAAGGTAAAGGATGCTTCCTGCCTTCTTACTAATGCACCAGATGTAGTAGATGCAAAACAGCTTGAAGACTTATCTATCAGAATTACAGAGTCAGAACAGGAATAATATTTTAAGAGCATTTGAAAGTATTTAATGGATATTTTCAAATGCTTTTTTTAACTATATTTTTAGACAATACTTTGTGAAATCTGGATGAAAATAATGGCTTTATCAGCTTTTTTTTAGCAAAAATATTGCATTTGAATAATCATGGGTATATACTTTTTTTATAAATCTTTGCAAAACTATAACAAAAGACTGGAGAAAAATTATGACAGAGAATCAGTATATAAGGGCAAACAGGACTGTTTTATTTACAGTTCTCATAGTATTTGGTTATATTGCGCTGACACTGATGGCAGCATTAGGAGTGGGTGACGGACATAACAAAGGAAAGATTTTAATACAGTTTGTTGTGGCACTTGCTGTAATTATTGTATCAGTAGCTGCTTATATTTTAAGGAAGAAGACCAGAGTGTGTGAATTAACGATTGCGGTATCAATGGCATTTGGATATGTTGTTCTTATACTGCTTAATTCAACTGATGGTGTATGGACATATGTACTTCCTTTGATTATGGCTTCGATGGTATATCTTAATGAAAAACTAATATTGTGGGCTGATGGCGTTGCGATAGCTGGTAATGTCATAAGACTTATTATGGATTATAATATGTATAATGGAGTGGCTATGGCAAGCAGGGTTCTTGCTATATTAGTATTGGTTATTGTTACATGTATATCTCTTAGTGTAACAAAGCTGCTTAAGCAGTTTTTTGCAGAGAATATGAACAAGATAGAGGCAGCAGCAGTTATACAGAAAGAGAATAACGAGAAGATGGTTGTTGTAGCTGATAATATAACCAGACATTTCGGACAGGCTATGGATATGCTTGATGAGTTAGAAAAGAGCATAGATATAAACCACAATTCAATGAAAGATATAGCAGAAAGCACAGAAAGCACAGCAGAAGCCATACAAAGACAGGCCACTATGTGTGCAGAGATTCAAGAAAACACTGATATTGCTGAAAAAGAGATAAGCGAGATGGTTGAGGCTTCACACAGAACAGATGAGACTGTTAATGATAGTAAGGCTATAGTAGTTGAACTTAAGGAACAGGCACAGAATGTACATGATGCAAGCAATATAATCGTAGATGTGATTAACAGTCTTACAGAAAAGGTTGATGATGTACAGGGATTTATTGGTTCTATCGTAGAGATTTCAAGCCAGACTAACCTTCTTGCATTAAATGCTTCAATAGAAGCAGCAAGAGCAGGAGAAGCCGGAAAGGGTTTCGCAGTAGTAGCCGAAGAGATAAGACAGCTCTCAGAACAGACTAAGAATGCATCTTCAAGCATAACAGATATAATCAATAATCTTTATGAAGATACGAAGAAAGCTAATGAGAGCATAAAAGCGTCAGTTGAGTCAGTTAATAAGCAGAATGAACTTATTGATAATACAAGAGTGACTTTTCAGGACGTAGGAAAAACAGTTGATAATCTTATGAACAATATACATTCTGCAGAGCAGAGCATTAACAAGATACTGGATTCAACTTCTGTTATTTCTGATAATATTTCACATTTATCAGCAACAGGAGAAGAGGTAGCAGCTGCTTCAACTGAAGGCCTAAAAGTATCTGACACAACAGTTGAAAGTATGAAGAACTGTAAGAATATATTACATAACATATATCTTCTTGCAGAGGATTTAAAGAGTTCAGTAGATAACTAAATGGATTGTAAGAGATTAAGCAGATTACAATGTATTGCAAGACTAGCAGTTGATTATTATAAGTTGTAATTAATAATATAATCAGGATGGTTTTGCAGGGTTATTAATATTTATAAGACAACAGTATGTTTATTATAAGGAGTGCAAATGACATTTTATGTCTGCATTATTTATAAAAGACAGCTGTTGTTTTTTTATGTAATAGGGAATTTCGATAGAATTTCCTATACATAAAAGGTGCTATGTGCCGATGATGCACACTTGCACGAAGATGTAGGTTGTCGCAAGCGACAGTGCTTAGTGTGAGAAGGTGCTTCATATATTTTATTTATATAGGAATATTTTATGCTTGACTTGAAGTTAACTCTAAATGCTATTATCAAAATGTAGAGTTAATAATCAGGTTTAATTAATAATTATATGAGGTGATTAATTATGAGAAGAAATAATATTAGAAAAACAGAGGCACTTATAATGGCATTTGCATTATCAGCAAGCCTGTTGTTAACAGGTTGTGGCAATAGTACTGGTAGTAAGAATACAGCTTCTAATAATGCAAGCATTGTAAGCAGTAGTAACAGCGTAGACAATAATAATGGCAGTAGTGGTAACCAAAATACTAATGGTGACAGTGTTAATGAAAATAATAGTACAACAGACGAAGCTGGAATTAATCACGATTATCCGGTAATGTTGTTCTCTTATGATAAGAATGATACTAATTATGAAGAACCAGAAGCGTTTAATTCAGAACATCTTGGCGGCAATTATGGTGAGATTGAGAAGATAGAATATTATTCTCCAACTACTAATGCTACAAGAAATGCCAATGTGTATCTTCCATATGGATATGATAAGAGTAAAAGCTATCCTGTAGTATATCTTCTTCACGGAATGAGTGGAACATATGAAGATTACAGGGTTCTTGGTGCAAGACCAACAGCACAGAATATTGTGTATGAATACAACCGCAACGATATGATATTAGTAAGCTTTACTGTATTTACGGATGTTGACGGAAAGCAGGAATCTGATTATGGATTTTCGGATTTAACTGCAAGATATGATGCCTGTGAAAATGATGTGATTAATGCTCTTATTCCATATATTAATTCGCATTATTCAACTAAGATAGGCAGGGAATACACAGGAATTGCGGGATATTCATTAGGTGGACGGGAAGCTCTTTATTTATGCTTTGCACACCCTGATATATTTGGGTATGTAGGTGCATTTGAGCCTGTTGGAGGAGTTGTTAATACAGGAAGCGGTGAAACATTATATGGCAACAGGGGATATCTTCTTCCTGAGCTTGTTAAGGAAAGCGGGGAAGCACCACTTCTTACACTTATAGTAACAGGTGATGAAGATCCATATTGCAGGGTATCATCAGAGAATTATTCAAGATATATGACAGAACATTCAATTGACCATATATTCTATTACAGACACGGCGGACACGAGGCAGGTGTATGGAATAATGGCTTATATAACTTTCTAAGGCGGATATTCTAATGAAGATTGTATTAAATAACTTAATTATTGTACAAATGTATAATTATACATTGACTTATTGCTAAATAATCTATAAAATTAATAGCTATACAGGTTGTATAACTACAACTATAGAAAATGGAGGTTGTAATATGTATTCATTTGATGAAGTATTGAACTATGATCCAGAATTAGCTAAAGCTATGGATGATGAATTAGCAAGACAGAGAAGCCATATTGAATTAATAGCTTCTGAGAACCTTGTAAGTAAAGCTGTTATGGCAGCTATGGGAAGCCCTCTTACTAACAAGTATGCAGAAGGATATCCTGGAAAGAGATATTATGGTGGCTGCGAATATGTAGATGTTGTTGAAACACTTGCAATTGAGAGAGCTAAGAAGTTATTTGGTTGTGAATATGCCAATGTTCAGCCACATTCAGGTGCACAGGCTAACTTAGCAGCATTCTTTGCTATGGTAGAACCAGGTGACACTGTTATGGGTATGAGCCTTGACTGTGGTGGACACCTTTCACATGGTTCACCAGTTAATATCTCTGGTAAATATTTTAATATAGTTCCTTATGGTGTTACAGCCGAAGGTTTTATAGATTATGATGAAGTATTAAGAATAGCTAAGGAATGTAAGCCTAAGATGATTATTGCTGGTGCATCTGCATATGCAAGAGTTATCGACTTCAAGAAGTTCAGAGAGATAGCTGACGAAGTTGGTGCTTATCTTATGGTAGATATGGCTCATATCGCAGGTCTTGTTGCAGGTGGTATGCATCCAAGCC
>ERZ827452.2047-NODE-2047-length-16410-cov-4.873372_pt1 | contig 16410 bp, 15 predicted proteins | sample MGYA00519866_ERZ827452 | MGnify/ENA primary metagenome ERZ827452 (study PRJEB31778, sample SAMEA3449307) | human gut metagenome | biome: human gut; feature: human-associated habitat; material: faeces | place: United Kingdom | collected 2010/2012 ... | reverse complement strand
CATAGTTCATGGCGTACAGAGCGCCCGCCATGCCCGCCAGGAACGCGGAGACCACGAAGGCCTTCATCCGGAAGGCGGTGACGTTAATGCCCACGGACTCGGCGGCAATCCGGTTGTCCCGGACTGCCTTGATGGCCCGGCCTTCCCGGGAATTGATCAGGTTCTGCACCACAAACAGCGTGAAGAGAATCAGCACAAAGCCGATGGCAAAGGTAGAAAGCTTGGTAATGCCCGTGGCGCCTCTGGGGCCGGAGACGATCATGGTGCCGCCCGCGCCCAGGGTCAGACCGGCGGAACTCATGGTGGCGTGAACCCCCTCTTCGTCAACGCCCAGGTAGAGGTTTCCGAAGATGTTCTTCATGATTTCGCCGAAGGCCAGGGTGACGATTGCCAGATAGTCGCCCCGAAGGCGAAGGACAGGAATGCCGATAAGGAAGCCGATGGCTCCGGCCAGCACGCCGCCTACCAGCATGGCAATCACCAGCCGGAGGACGCCGTTGGGCACGGCCTGGGCGAGCAGGGCGGTGACGATCACGCCGGAGAAGGCACCGATGCCCATGAAGCCGGCGTGGCCCAGGCTCAGCTCACCGCAGATGCCAACCAGCAGGTTCAGGGAAACCGCCAGCACAATATAGGCACAGGCGGGAACCAGGAAGCCCTTCATGGTGCTGCTCAGCTTGCCCTGGTTCATGAGAAGCTGAAGAATCAGGAAAGCCACCGTAACCAGAATATAGGTGGAGGCTCCCAGGATTTTGTCTTTTGTCAGTCTCTTTTTCATCATAACCACCTCACACCTTCTCCTGAACCTGCTTGCCCAGCAGTCCGGCGGGCTTCACCAGCAGGATCACAATCAGCACGGCGAACACGATGGCATCGCTGAACTGGGGACTTAAATAGGCCTTGCTGAAGGTCTCGATAATGCCGAGCAGTATACCGCCCAGCATAGCCCCGGGAATGGAGCCGATGCCGCCGAAGACGGCAGCGGTGAAGGCACGGATGCCGGGCATGGAGCCGGTGGTAGGCTGCAAGGTCGGCACCGTGGAGCACAGCAGCACACCGGCGATGGCCGCCAGCGCGGAGCCAATGGCAAAGGTCATGGAAATGGTCTTGTTCACGTTGATACCCATAAGCTGGGCAGCGTCCCGATCCTCGGAAACCGCCCGCATGGCCTTACCGGTCCGGGTCTTGGTGGTAAACCAGGTCAGACCCACCATAATAAGGATGGAGGCAACAATGGTGTAAATCACCTCGCCGGTGACCACCAGCTGACCCCCGGCCAGCCGCAGGGGCTGGAAGGTGACAATGGAGGTAAAGTTCTTGGGGCTGGAAGACCAGATCAGCTGAGCCGCGTTCTGTAGGAAGTAGCTGACGCCGATGGCGGTAATCAGCACCGCCAGGCTGGGAGTACCCCGCAGGGGCTTATAGGCAAGGCCCTCAATGAGAACGCCAAGCACCGTGCACACCGCCATGGCCGCCAGGATGGATACCGCCACCGGAAGACCCAGATAGTTGGTCACACAGAAGGAAATGTACGCGCCCACCATGATGACGTCGCCGTGGGCAAAGTTCAGCATCTTGGCAATTCCGTAAACCATGGTGTAGCCCAGGGCAATGATGGCGTACACGGAGCCGATGCTGATGCCGTTGATCAGATACTGAATGATTTTCATGAATAGCCCTCTCTTTCTTGGGAAGCCCCCGGAGCCCTCCCGGCAGCCGGAGCCTTCCTATTTTCTCAACAGCCTGTGAAAGCGTCCGAGATTCTCCGGCGTTTTCACAGACTGCCGATAAACCTCTTAGAAACCCCTTTAGGGGATGAGAGACCGGAGGTCTCCCATCCCCTTTGATGGGATTCAGAAATCAAGCCATGGGAACATAAACGCCGTTCTCGATGACCACAGCGGCGGGAGCCTTGGAGATCATGCCGTTGGCATCCCAGTGCATACCGGTACCGGTCAGGCCGTCCACGGTCATGGTGGCGAACTGCTCCTTGAGCATGGTGCACAGCTCCTCAGCGGACTCGCTGCCGGTGGCACCGGCGTTGGTCAGGCCGTTGTAGATGGCGTAGATGACATCGTAGCCGTCAGCGGCGAACTGGTTGGGCACCAGGCCGTCCATCTTCTCCTTGAACTTGGAAACGAAGGACTGGGTTGCCTCATCGGAAGCGTTGGCATCGAAGGGGGTCATCAGAACCAGACCCTCGGCCAGAGCGGTGTCGAAGCCTTCCACGGTCAGGATGCCGTCCATGCCGTCACAGCCGAAGAACTTGGGAGCATAGCCGATCTTGTTGGCGTAGGACAGAATCTGAGAAGCCTCGGTGTAGTAGATGGGCAGGAACACCAGATCAGCACCGGCGTCCTTGCACTGGGTCACCTGGGTGGACAGGTCAGCCTTGTTGTCGGCGGTGAAGGAAGTGGTGGCCACAACCTCAACGCCCAGCTCAGCGGCCTTCTCGCTGAAGCCCTTGTACAGGCCGGAGGAGTAGTCATCGGAGGAGTCGTAGATGATGCCGACCTTGGAACCGGCGAACTTGGTGGATACCAGCTCAGCGGCGGAAGCGCCCTGGTTGGGGTCGGTGAAGCACATCTGGAAGATGTTGTCACCGGTCAGAGCCAGAGACTCGGCGGAGGCGGAGGGAGTCAGGTTGAACATGTTGTCGGCGGCGGACTCGGGAGCCACAGCCAGAGCGGAACCGGTGGTAACCTGACCGGCCATGACCTGCATACCCCAGTCCTTCAGCACGTTGTAAGCGGAAACGGCCTTCTCGCCATCAGCCTCATCGTCCTGAGCGTTGAACTCGATCTGCAGACCGCCCTTGGCGTTGATTTCCTCAACGGCCACTTCCATGCCGGCCTTCACGGCCAGGCCATAGGCGGAGGCGCCGCCGGTCAGAGGGCCGGACATACCGATCTTCACGGTGCCGGTACCGGCAGGAGCCGCGTCACCGGCGGGGGCAGCGGGAGCCGTGGTCGCAGTTCCCGCGGAGGAGTTGCCGCAGCCGGCAAAGACGGCTGCCACCAGGACAAAAGCCATGGCAAGAGCAAGATACTTTTTCATTTTCGTTTTCTCCTTTTCTAAATAGATAAGATAAAACTATAAAAAAGCGGATACGCATCCTTGCGCAGCCGCTTCTCCATACATACGGAAAATCCGGTTACGCCCGTGACATGCTAATTCGTACAGGCAGCAGGCATACAGACCCTGCCACATGGGCAGCGTCCAGCAGGCCGCTAATTCGCACGGCAAGGCACGCCGTGTGCAGATTCAGTTCGTTCCGGGTCTTCATACGCCGTACCTCCTTCGGATTTCTTGGGTGTATTGTATCTCAGGCAAAGACATTTGTCAACGAGGAAAACACCACAGATTCCAGCAATCCCGTTTCGACTTTTTTGTGTAGAATATACAAGGGCAGTGCCGCACAATTGTGCGGCATGCAGTATTCATAGGATACATTAGGCGCTTGTAGGGGCCGATGCCCTCATCGGCCCGTGAATTGAAAGTCTATCCTTGCATTCCAAGACTCACAGAATGTTTCGGTTCTGATCCCTCCGGGGGCAATGTTCTTGTCCCGGCAAGAACATTGAGAAGTAAGCGGGCTCAAGGGGCGCTGCCGAAAAGCCGCCCCCTTGAGAATCCCCCGGCCGCATCGCCGGAACTGCGAAGAAACATTTCAGGTTGCTATTGGTTGTTTTATTGAAAGCACCCAGATAATACTATTTCTTAGGGTCTATCTGAAAACTCGTATAAAATAAGCCTCTTAGGCAGAAATAGTGCCGCACAATTGTGCGGCACTGTCAGAAAAGTTTTAATGATCCATTACAGACTTACAGGCGGCAAGGACTTTACTGATGACGGGCACGCAGGTATGGCTGCCGTAGCCGCCGTTTTCCACCACCACCATAAAGGCCAGGGGGTACTGGTCACTGTCCACAAATCCGGCAAACATGGCGTTGGACTTCTGGTCGCCCCCCAGCTGACTGGTGCCGGATTTGGCGCAGACGGGAAGGCCGCCAAAGTTTCCGTCGCCGTAGACCGTCTTCACGTTGTTGCGCATGTAGGCCTTAACGGTTTCCGCCACGGACTCCGGCATCAGCCGGTCGGTGGACACGGCCTTGGCCTGATAGGTGGTCTTGCCGCCGTTTTCCACCTGCGCCATCAGGAAGGGCTCCACCCCTACTCCGCCGTTTGCGATGGCGCCCATAAAGGTCATGTACCGGGCAGGGTTCACCAGATCGGAATGCTGACCGATGCAGCTCCAGGCAAAGGACACCGCGCCGGTATTGGAAATGTCGTAATTTCCGGCGGCGGTGGTAATGCCGTCAAAGGAAAGCCGCTGGGTCACCTGGAACTGGCGGACATATTTCACCATATTGTCCTTGCCCACCAGCTCGGCGATCTGGGCGAAGGCGCAGTTGCAGGAGTTGGCAAAGGCCTGCTTGATGCTCTGATTTCCGTGGGCTTTCTCGCAGGTCACCGCCTCGGTGTTGCTGCCGGAGCCGTAGGTCAGCTTGCCCTTGCAGGGAAAGGTCTTTTCCTCGATTCCCGGCACGCAGTCCAGTGCCGCGGACAGGGTGACGATCTTGAAAATGGAGCCGGGGACATAGGAGGACTGGACGAACCGATTCAGATAAACGCCGTCGTAGGCTCCCGTCGTGTCCGAGGCAATGTCCGGCACATTCTCCGGATCGTAAGTCGGAGTAGTCAGGGCGCAGAGGATCTCACCGGTTTTGTAGTTATACACCGCCACGGTTCCCTTTCGGCTGCCCATGGCCTCCAGGGCGGCATTCTGCACCTTGGCAGAGAGCGTCAGCCGGGCAGTGCCTCCCTCGCCGGAAGCATCGTACACGCCGTTGATCCGGTCGTAGCCTGCCATGGCACCGGCATAAGTGGAAACCGCCGCGGCGTTGATAAAGCCGTTCCGGTCGCCCAGCCAGTGAAGGGTAGACTTCCGGGTCTGGGCATTGTCGGAGTAGGTTCTGCCCTGGGCGATGCTCAGAAGGGTCTGGCCGCTCCGGTCGGTGATGGTGCCGCAGCCGATATTGCTGCTGTTATATAGATGAGGGGAGCCGGAGAAGGAAACCCACTTTTCCGCGTCCGTCACATATTCCCCCACAAACAGCAGCAGTCCGCACAGAAGAACGCCCAGGAACAGTCCCACAATCCAGGTTCGTTTGGTAATTCGGTTCATGGGCTAGTCCTCCTTTTCCTTTTTCTGCAAACGGATGGCGAAGCTGGCATTCTGCCGGGTATCCGCCGCCTTGACAAAGGCCAGCAGCCCCCAGGCACCGATCATGCTGGTGCCGCCGTTGCTGAGGAAGGGGAAGGTCACGCCGGTGAAGGGCAGAATGTCCACGGTGCCCAGGCAGTTCAGAATCGTCTGAATGACCAGCAGCCCTGCGGCGGTGCAGCCGCCGATGGAATAGAAGCTGCTGCGAGCCACCCGGGTGGTACGGATGGCAAATGCCCCCAGCACCGCAATGCTCAGCACCATCATCAGCGCAACCAGAAGTCCCCATTCCTCGCTGACGGTGGCAAAGACGATATCGGAATCCGCCGCGAACACATATTGCAGCAGTCCTCCCTCCGGCCCCAGGCCAAACAGGCCGCCGGAGGCAATGCACATGAGGGCTCGGGTCTGCTGATAGCCGCCGCTCAGGGGATCCTGCCACACATGCCGCCAGGTGGTGAACCGGTTCAGAGCATGGGGCGCAATCCGCAGGGCCAGCACTCCCGCAAAGCCCAGGGCGGTGATGGCCAGAGCCACCGTACCCATGGAGCCGGAGCGCAGGTAAGCAATGAGCAAAAAGGCGCAGAAGAACACCAGAGCCGTACCGAAGTCGTTCATCAGTGCCAGCAGGCCGCAGATCACCACGGAATAGGCAATGAACAGAATCAGATTTCGCTTGCTCATAATCCGATCCATGGTGGAGGCCCCGGCAAAGACGAAGCAGACCTTACTCAGCTCCGAGGGCTGTAAGGACATGCCCCCCAGAACCAGCCAGTTTTTCGCGCCGTAGTATTCCGTGCCAAAGAGCAAAGTGATGACGAGAAAACCAATGCCGGCCGCCACCGCCAGATAGCGCACCACCTTGGCTCGCTCCAAATCCCGCAGGGACCAGCCCAGAATCAGGAAGGTGACGATGCCCAGACCCATGGCCCCCAGCTGTTTCACCGCCTCTCCGGGCTTGACGGTGGCGATGGCCGCCATGCCCATAGTACACAGGAAAAAGGCGATGGTCTCCACCTCAAAGGATTTCCTTCGGATCAGGCAGTAGAAAAGGTACAGCACCCACTGGCCGAGTACAATGCCCCCAAAGCCAATGAGAATATTGGGAAAATCCACCTTTTCCCCCCGGAGAAGGTATCCCAGAAGAATGGCGCATTGCAAAATGGTCAGAAGCATCAGGTTCGTCACACTGTCCCAGCCGCTGGCGGCCTTGGTGCGCAGCTGCGCCTGACGGACTTCCTGCCGCTGGGTAATGGGCTGAAGCTGCATTTCCACACCGCCGATGGAAATCCGGTCTTTAGGCTTCAGGGCGCAGATCTGGATTGGCCGGTCGTTGACGAAGGTGCCGGTTTTGGAGCCGATGTCCAGAAGCGTCCAGCTGCCGTCGTCGTACCGGGTCAGCACCGCGTGATTCCGGGAAATGGTGGAAAAATCGATGGTCACATCACAGCTTTTGCTTCTGCCGATGACGTTCTCCCAGTGGGTAATGGGAATCTGGGTACCGTCGGTGAGATTCAGCCAGGCCCAGATTTCCGGCTCCCGGCGAAAGGTCAGCAGCGGAAAGGCGCACCGCAGCAGTAAAAGAAAGGTCATCACCGGCACGGCATAGCGCAGAAAGCCGATGTACTGCCCGATAAGCTCACTGGGCGCCGTGGCAAGAGTCTGCAAAATTTCTTCCATTCCCGTTTCTCCTCTCTCTGGATTTCTCTATAAAAATGACATATTCTCGTCCGGATGTCAAATGAACAAATTTTTAAGACTCCAAAGACCGCAGAAGTGCGATTTCTTCCTGGTAGCCGGGCAGCTCGTTGGGAGTCTCCAGAATCATGGGCTTGTCCCGGAGCGCCGGATGGTTCACAATGGCACGGAAGGTTTCCAGCCCCAGGCTGCCCTTGCCGATACATTCGTGCCGGTCTTTATGACTGGCAAAGGGATTCTTGGAATCGTTCAGGTGCAGGGCTTTCAAGCGGTTCAGGCCGATGACCCGGTCAAATTCCCGGAGAACCCCGTCCAGGTCGTTGACAATATCATAGCCCCCGTCGTAGACATGGCAGGTGTCCAGGCACACGCCGACGGTATCGTCTCCCGTGGCATCCAGGATGGCTTTCAGCTCCTCGAACCGACCGCCTACCTCGCTGCCCTTGCCCGCCATGGTTTCCAGCAGCACCGTCACCGGATACCCTGGCTCCAGAGCCTTCCGCAAAGCGGCGGAAATATCCTCCACAGCCGCTTCCAGACCCCGACCCACATGGCTGCCGGGATGGAAATTATAAAAGTTCCCAGGCAGAGCCGCCATGCGCCGCAGATCATCCGCCAGCAGGGAGGCGGCAAAGTCTCTGGCCTCCGGGTCAGCGGTGCACAGGTTCATGGTATAGGCTCCATGGGCAACCAAGGGGCCAAAATTTTCTTGCTTCAGCAGTTCCACCGCTCTTGCCCCGTCCTCCGGGTCTTCCTTCTTGGCCTTGCTTCCCCTGGGATTGCGGGTAAAGAAGGCAAAGGTATTGGCCCCGATGGACAGGGCGGTTTTCACCATGGCGACGTTCCCGCCGCTGGCCGACAGATGACATCCAAAGTAACCCACGATTCTCACTCCTTTGGGTGGGATTATAGCACATCTCTTCGGAAAATGCAAATTTGCCCTTGCTCCCGCTGATTGATGTGCTATAATGAACCTCTAGGGAGGGATTTCCATGCCCAAGTCTGACAATCAAAAGCTGAAAATCTTCTATATTCTGGATTATCTGCAAAGAAACTCCCACCAGAATCACCCGGTGAGAGCTTCGGAGCTGCAGGAAATGCTTCTGCGGCAGCACAATATTGAATGTGACCGGAAAACCATCTATTCCGATGTGGCGGCCTTGCAGGATTACGGCGTGGATATCGTGTCCCTGCCCGGCAAGGGCGGAGGCTACTACATCGCCTCCCGGAATTTTGAGCTTCCGGAATTGAAGCTGCTCATCGATGCCGTCCAGTCCAGCCGGTTTCTCACGGAGAAAAAGTCCCGGGAGCTTATCGAAAAGCTTTGCAGCCAGTGCAGTGTCTACGACGCCCGGCTCATGCGCCGGGATGTACTGGTTTCCGGCCGGGTCAAAAGCATGAACGAAACCATCTACTATAATGTGGACGCCATCCAGGACGCCATCGCCGAAAACCGGCAGATCTCCTTCCGGTACTTCGACTACGGCCTGGACGGCACCCGCCAGTACCGGGAGCGGGAGTACCGAGCCAGCCCCTACGGCCTGTGTCAGGACAACGAAAACTGCTACCTGCGGGCTCACTCCCCCCGGCACGGAGCCACCTCCTACCGGGTTGACCGGATGAGCGACATTCTTTCCTTGGAGGAACCCCGGCTCCCCTGCCCGGAGCTGACGGGCAAGGCTCTGACGGAGTATGCCAACCGGCTGTTTCAGATGTATTCCGGTCAGACCGCCGATGTGAAGCTCCGCTTTCACAGAAGCCTCGTGAACGTGGTCATTGACCGGTTCGGCCGGGACATTCTGCTGATTCCCGACGGGGAGGAGCACTTCGTCTTCACCGTCAACGTAGCAGTGTCGCCCATGTTTTTAAGCTGGGTCATCGGCTTCGGCAGCAAGGCCAAGGTGCTGTATCCCCAGAGCGTTGTGGAGGCCTGCAAGGCCATGTGCCGGGAGGCTCTTTCCCAGTACGATTAGGCAAGGCCGAAGGAAGAGAACACCTCGCTCCACACAACCTGTGACTTTTCGCCCTGGGCATCCCGGAGGACGGACAGGCAGTAGTGATAGCTGCCGTCGTCTAAGACGGCGGCTCTTCCCAGCCGTTCTCCGTCCTCCCCGGCCGCGGCCCAGACGAAGTCATAGCGTTTTGCCCCGTCCTGTTCCGTTTCCATCACCGTCAGCTGCTCCTTGTCAAAGCCCGTGAGCTTCCGGATGGTATCGTTCAGATTTCCGGCGGGGCAGGTCTGCACCAGAATCTCATAGTCCTCGCTGAGGTACAGCTGTTCGGCTTCACTTTTCAGCACCGGGGACACCGCCCCGTCCGGCAGCCGGACGCTAATTTCCCGCATCTCCCCCAGTACCGACTCCACCGGAATGTCGTCGGCAATGGTCTCCAGGGTTTCCCTTGCCCCGCAGCCGCAAAGAACCAGGGCAAGAGCCAGACCGATAAAAAAGAGTTTCCGCAACCCAATCCCTCCCGAAAGGAATGTATCATGAACAAACTGCTGATTGCCTACCTGCTTCTAATCAATGCGCTTGGCTTCGGGCTTATGCTCCTGGACAAGTGGAAGGCGAAGAAAAATCGCTGGCGCATCCGGGAATCCACCCTGATGCTGGCGGCCGCCCTGGGCGGCAGTGTGGGAAGCCTTCTCGGTATGTACGCCGTTCGGCATAAAACCAAGCACCTGAAATTCACCCTGGGCATCCCGCTGATTCTGGTCGCCCAGTGCGTTCTGGCCGTGCTTCTGCTGGCCTATGGTGGAAAATAAAAGTCTCAAAATAACGCATGTCATTGCGAACCAGTGCGCACACTGGTGTGGCCCCCTCCAGGGATTCCCTCCGGTCACAATCCGCTTCCCATTCTTACGGATATTTGGCCTTGATTTTTAACCGATTATACCCGCTTTATTGGACACTTCTTCCTGTATGATAGGGGCGCAGGGAGGTGAACGGGACAGTGTATTTTTTCATCTGTGCGTTTATCAGCTTTTGGTATCATCTTTTATTCAAGAATAACCATTATTAAACGGAGAAATGGAGAAAACACCATGAAAATTCGATTTGACAGGATTACTCCTGGTATTCAGAAATACACCAAACTCATGCAGTGGGTGTTGGAAACCGATGTTTCAAGGGACATGGATTTTCAGCGATTCTACAATGGCTTCTACCGGATGGGGCAGCGGAATTCCGCATTTTACACTAGCTACTATCAGTTCTTTGAAGAGAACAAGCATAATCAGCAGTTGCCCTTTGAAGACATTCTCCACTATCTTTACGGCCAGACCGGGCAAATCCATGCTTCTTTCAGCAGCATAATGTTGGCTACAATCCGTCCGGAAATGCCTATATGGGGCAAATCTGTACTGCAAAATCTCAATCTGCGGTCACCCTATTCCTACGAAAAGAACCGTTTAGAAAGAGTTGTTCAGTTGTACAATTACATCATTCAGTGGTATTCTACGGAAGAAGCCCAGAATTATCTTGCAATTTTCAACCAACATTACCCCGATGCCGTTATGACGGACACCAAGAAAATTGATTGGATTCTCTGGGGAATCCAAGAAAGATAGGAACCATCTGTATTTCTGATTTTTAGAACGGATTGCCACACCAGCCCGCGGGCTGGCACGCGATTTGTCAAGGATAAATTTTCCCTGTTCCCTTTGATGCGTGGTTTTTCTGTGTATCGCACAAAGTGATTTTATCCTTTTTGTGGACTATAGCCTATATCATACTACCAACGGTGATGTTTTACAACACAGAAAAAAAGAAAAGATGGGCAGCATCCGTAAGTGATTACAGATGCTGCCCGTTGAAATTATGCTTTTATCCCCTTTCTGATACTATTTCCTGATTAAAATCTTAATTTTAATCAGGAAGGCATCGCCTGAAGGCGCTGCCTGTTTTGTGATTTATAAGGAAAGAAATCACAAAACAAGTCTCATATGAACTCCATGCCCTTCAGGCAATTAAAATCTTTTTTAAAGATTTTAATTGGAGTTCAGTATGACAGAATGAAGGAATCAAATTTCCTGATCCTGTTTGTGGGATGTGCGCTGCTGCGCCTGTTCAAAATTGTTGCGGGCAGAGTCCACATAGAATTTAATTTTCCAAAGCTGCCGAGAATCCTCCCGGATGGATTTGAACCGGGCATAGGTTTCGGCATGCTCCTGTTTCAATCCGGCATCCGTAATTTTCGGAATGAAAAATCATGGATACCCGTCGCTTTATGATCTTCATATTAAAATTTCCATCCTCACGAATGAAAGTCAGTATGAAAATGCGGATATTTTTCCCATTTTTTGAGCTGCACAACTGGGACTAAGGACTCGCTGTCCAGCCGGAACAGAACTGTTCAGAGGTTCCCCGATACACGGTATCCATCTGATAAAAGTGTTATAGCAGCTGCGCCAGAAGCGCGTCCGGCATTACGCCGGAGAAGCCTGGGATGGTCAGCTCTGCCGACGGGAGCAGCCGGGCCGTTCCGATGCCGATGGCTTTCATTCCGCCCCGGTGGGCAGCCTCGATACCTGCGGCTGAGTCCTCGAAAACCAGGCACTGCTCAGGTGGGAGTCCCAGAGCCTCCGCTCCTTTGAGGAACACCTCCGGGTTGGGCTTGCCGTTTACAATTTTCCTGCCGTCGATGACGGCGTCAAAAAACGCCGTAATTTCCAGCTTTTTCAGGACAAACTCCGCATTTTCGCTGACACTGCCAAGAGCTATCCGGTACCCCTCGGCCCGGGCAGCGCATAAGAATTCCGACACGCCCGGCAGCAGCGCCGCCGGGGTCAAAGTGCCGATCATCTCCCGGTAGCGGTCATTTTTCCGGGTGCACAGCCTCTCTTTTTCGGATTCTGAAAGGGAGCGGTTTCCCTTTTTCAGCAGAATTTCCAGGCACTGTGCCCGGCTGATGCCCAGAAAGGCCTCCTGGTCTGCCGGAGTGAAGGGAATTCCCAATTCTTCGGCAAGCTCCTGCCAGGCCCGGGCGTGGAGGGGGTTCGTGTTCACCAGAACTCCGTCCAGATCGAATAACAGTCCCCGGATCACAGCAGCTTCAGGGTGCCGGAGGTGATGCGCCGACCGCTTGACCGGTCAAAGAGCATCACGCTGCTACCGGTGATATCCAGCAGGTGTTTGCTTCCAATGGTAAACAGGGTGCTGCCGAAGACCACGCCGGTGAGCAGATACTCCCCGATGCGCACCTTGACGGTGGATTCCATGCCGGTTGGCATGGCACCGTAAATCTCGCACTCCACATTTCCACCGCCGGTGATGGACAGGAACTCCGGGCGGATGCCCAGCACCAGATCCTCGTTGGTGAGCACCGGCTCCTCGTGGATGCCGTCGTCCTCGTCGTTGACTCTGGCGATGTGGTAGCGGAAGGTCTCGTCCTTGTTGCTCTTTTCCACGTAGCCGCTCTCTCCCGCACGGGCCTTCAGAGCCTGCGCCTGGGCTTCCAGCTCCTCGTCCCGCCGGTGGAACCACTGGGGCAGCTGCAATGGCTGCTCGGGGGTGAAAACTGCCTTGTGTCCGTCCAGCAGCGTCAGCTCAATGCTGCCCTCAGGCCCCTGCCAGCCCTTGGCCTCCACAAAGTTGATGGAGGGGTTGCCCACGAAGTCTGCCGCAAAAAGATTGGCAGGGTGATTGTAAACTTCCAGCGGCGCGGCATACTGCTGAAGGACACCGTTGGTCATCAGGCAGATCTGCGTTGCCAGCGTCATGGCCTCCATTTGGTCGTGGGTGACGTATACGAAGGTGGAGCCGGTCTCCACATGGAGCCGCTGCAATTCATAGCGCATTTCCAGACGCAGTTTGGCATCCAGATTGGAAAGCGGCTCGTCCATGAACAGCACGCTAGGCTCAGGAGCCAGCGTCCGGGCGATGGCCACACGCTGCTGCTGACCGCCGGACAGCTCCGCGGGATAGCGGTCCATGAACATACTGATTTTGACGATGCGGGACACCCGGCGCACGGACAGGTCGATCTCTTCTTTGGTCAGCTTGCGCACAGCAGTTTCCACCTTGCCGTCCTTGAGAAGCTCAAAGTTCTCGTTGAAGGGCTGAGCCTTTCGAGCGGCCTCCACCTTTTCTTCCAGAGCCTTTACCTCGGCGGACACGTCCTTACCCTGCTCCAAATGATAGCCGAACAGCTTTTGGGCAGTGTACTGGGAGATGATGTAGGTATCGATCAGCTTGATGATGGCCTTCTTTTCGTCCAGCTTGCCGTTTTTATCCCGGCATTCCTCAAGAGTCTTTACCACATCATGAGGATTTTTGAGGATCTGTGCCAGACGGGCGGCGTTTTTCGCCTCAAAGCTGATCTTCGGCATTTCCTCCTTGATGTTTGACAGGCCGAAGGAAATATTCTGGTAGACGGTCATGTTGGGCCACAGGGCATAGTTCTGGAAGAGGAAGCCCACCTTCCGCTTGTTGGCGGGGATGTTGATGCCCAGCTCACTGTCGAATACCACCGTGTCGCCGATGGTGATGCGTCCGCTAGTGGGGGTCTCCAGTCCCGCGATCATCCGCAGGGTGGTGGTCTTGCCGCAGCCGGAGGGGCCCAGCAGGGTGACAAACGCGTTATTTTCAATGACCAGATTCAGGTCGTCCACACCATAGAACTTGCCCCAGCGCTTGGTGATATGCTCTAATCTGATTTCAGGCATGATTTAACCTCCGATTCCTTTATCCAGGCTTGCGCCGGTGACTTTGTTGACAAGGGTGTTGCAGACCAGAATGGTCACGATCAGGATCAGGTTGATGCCGCTGGAGAAGGCATACAGGCCCATTTCATCGAAGTAATCCAGCGTGGTGGACAGGATGAAGCCCTGTACGCACAGCAGCATGAACAGGCTCAGCTCCCGCAGGCAGGTCATGAAGGGCAGCAGGTAGCCGCTGATGATGGAGGATTTCTGGATGGGGATGATGATGCGGGTCATGCGCTTGATCCATGGGATGTCCTGAATGATGGCGGCTTCCTCGATCTCGCCGGACAGCTGCAGCATGGAGTTCAGGGAACTGCGGCTGGCGAAGGGGATGTACTTGATAACACCTGCAATGATAAGCAGCGTGTAGGTATTAAAGAGGTTGAAGTACTTATTCGAGAAGAGGATGAAGAAGGCGACGCCTACGGCGATGGACGGCATGAGGTAGGGCAGGAAGGCCACGCTGTTGACATAGTTTGCCCATTTACTTCGCCTGTTTTTGGACACGGCATAGCCGATCAGGGTACCGATGGTGCCCGCCAGCAGGGCGCAGCACACGCTGACCCAGATGGTGCCCCGGAAGGCGTGCCAGATGGTCTCGTTGTGCAGGATGCCCTTCTGGCCGTACATACCGTTCTCGGTGACGTTTTCGCTGGTGACCCACCACTTGGTGGTCAGGTTGCTGGTATCGCCGGTGTACAGGAAGGAGTAGTCGCCGGGGTTTGGCAGGAACGTCTCGAAGGCGAAGGAGACGATTGGGAAAATGCTGGTGAAGAAGGTCAGGATCACCAGAATCAGGGCGATGATGTACTTGCCAGATTTACCCAGATTGATCTTGGAGATCTGACCGGATTTGCCGGTGACGGTGGTGTAGTTCTTCCGGCTGGTGAGAGACAGCTGATTGAGCATCATGATGGCCACGCCGAAGATCATCATGATGATGGCAAGGATGCTGGCTTCGCCGGTATACTTGGAGTTCATGGAGACGTACTTGGTGGACAGGGTGCTCAGGCCCAGATAATGGGGCACGGGGTAGGAACCCATGGCGCTGCCGAAGACCAGCAGAATGGTGGACAGAATGGCGGGCTTGACCATGGGCAGGGTGATGCGGGTCATGATCTTCCACTTGGGGGTGTCCAGAATGGTGGCGGCTTCCTCAAGGTTCGCGTCCATGTTGCGGAAAATGCCGCCGATCAGAATGTAGGCAAAGGGGGCGTAGTGCAGGCCCAGCACCACCATACTGGGGAACAGACCCTTGCACCACCACATGGGCATCTCGATGCCGAACAGGGCTGCGAGAAGACCGTTGGAGGTGCCGGTGACGGCGTTGGAGTTAAAAAGGTTCTGCCACACCACGGCCAGCGTCCACTGTGGCATGATATAGGGGAAAATAAAGATGGAACTGATGTACTTGCGCCATGCCATGTTGGTGCGGGTGACGAGGAAGGCCACAATGCCACCGAACAGAATGGACACGATGCAGGTGCCCACTGCCAGCAGGAGGGTGTTCAGCAGGGGCGTCCACAGGTTGGTTTTTGCCATCCGGCTGGTAAAGAGGTCGATGTAGTTGACGAGGGTATAGCCGGACACCTGCCCGGTCAGGTGGGCATCGATGGTGCCGGGGTGAATTTTCAGGGTGTCCTGAATGATGGCCAAAATGGGGGCGACGGTGGTAACGGTAAAGACAATGCCCATCAGCAGCAGGATCACGTTATAGGGCTTGGAAAAGAAGGTTTTCGTCTTGTTCAGCCCGATGGTGAGGCGGCTGGCGGGGGGATTGGCGGTTTTTTTCATGGAATCTCCTTCCGGAAAGGGAAGCGCCTCCGGATCGATTGTTGGGCAGATCCGGAGGCGCCATCTTTGTTACTTGACTGAAATTTCTCTGGAATTTAGCCTGCGCTGTACTTGGTCAGCATTTCGATCCAGCTGCCTACGGTGAAGGCAACGGAAGCGCAGTACTCGGGATCTTCCAGAACCAGCTTGCCGTCGGTGGTCCACCAGTCGTAGCCCCGGTCGTTCTTGGCCTCGTAGACGCTGACGCCGTCCACGTAACCGCCGGTCTGATGGTGACGGGTGTTTTCGGTCGCCTCAGCAACCTTGGGGTTGGAGGAGTAGCCGCCCATGTCCTTGCCCCAGGCGGAGAAGCCGTCCTCGGTGCAGGTCATGTAGGCGATGAAGGCACAGGCAGTCCAGGGCAGGGGGCTGTTGTCGGTGACGAACAGGTAGTGGCAGTAGCCGTAGCCGCCGATACCCTGATAGCCGTCGGTGTAAGCGGCAACGTTGACGTTGTTCACGGAGACGGAGTTGGATTCCTCAACGGAGCGGAGCTTGGAGTAAACCAGCAGGCCAAACTGATCGGTAGCACTCTTATCGACCAGAGTGTTGCAGATGGGGCCGTCATCGGTCTGGGCGTTGTAGCTCTCTACCCACAGCTTGATCCAAGCCAGCGCGTAGGCACCGTCGGGGCCAAGGCCCAGATCAGCGGCCTCGGACTCCATGGCCTTGATAGTGGGCTGGAAGTAGGCCTGCTCCTCGGCGGGCAGGGCGTTGTAGGCTTCTTTCAGCCAGCCGGCGTAGGTGTCCTCGGTGAGCATATACAGGAAGTTCTTGCCGACGATCTCGGAGTCGATGTCCATGTACAGACCATGCTCGCCCTCGGCGACGAAGTCCCAGCAGTTGTCATAAGTCTTGCTGCCGGTGTTGTTGTACATGAAGACCTTGTTCAGGGTCTGCAGAGCCAGGAAACCCTTGTACTCTTCGGCAGTGGTGCCGTTGGCATCGG
>ERZ827452.2033-NODE-2033-length-16499-cov-3.416018_pt1 | contig 16499 bp, 12 predicted proteins | sample MGYA00519866_ERZ827452 | MGnify/ENA primary metagenome ERZ827452 (study PRJEB31778, sample SAMEA3449307) | human gut metagenome | biome: human gut; feature: human-associated habitat; material: faeces | place: United Kingdom | collected 2010/2012 ... | reverse complement strand
TCTTCGGCGGATGTTCCTCCAAAATCTGCGATAAGGTAGATTCTTTTTCTTCTCTGGGGGACTCCCCAGTATTGCGCATCGAAGACCCGCCAAGCGAGGGAGAACACAGTTCCCAATATGATTCGCCCAGCAGGTTCCCAGCGCCCGGCGTCAGGTCTAGGGACATGAATGGGACCGCACTTGATCCGTGCGATTTCTTCGAGGACGATGCGAAAGTCCTCGCTTTTGGGGCATCCGGAGGAAAAAGCACCGAGAACATTATGAACAGAAATCAATTATGCAAAGTACTTTCTCCAAAGAGCAGTAAAACAGAGCAAATTGCCCTGTTTCGCTGCGCATAATATTTGGAATTTTAACCAAGCGAGGAAAGCCAATCAATTAACTCAGTATCCTGTTCCCAATGAGATGCCTTTGGGAGATCAAGATGAGCTGTTGCTTTCTCCAAAACAGCTCGCTTGGCTTCGTTGTCTGCTCTGGCGTAAACCTCTGTAGTAGAAATATCGGCGTGCCCTAGATAGTCTTTAATGTAGACCGGGTTCACATTTGCTTGTACCAAATGCATGGCTTTTGTATGCCGGAAGACATGCGGAGAAATTTTTGTGGGCATTCCTGTGGATAGCTCTTGTGCCATTTCAGCATACTTTTGGACAATGTATGTTACTCCGGAACGGGTCAACTTGTGCCTGCGCCCATTCCAAAACAGCGGAAGTTCCGGGGTGGCGCGTAGATCAATATGGTTTTCTTGGAGATATCCCTGCAACAATCCAGCAGTTTGCTTCATCAGCGGCACTGTGCGGACTTTTCCGCCCTTTCCGTGCAATGTAATAACTGCCGGAAAGTCTAACCGTATGTCACGCAGGCGAATATTTACAAGTTCACTAACACGGGCTGCCGTATCATACAGGACAGTGAGCAGAACAAGATGCCTCCGACCTTTCTTTGTGGAAACATCAGGCATGGACAACAGAAGCTTTAAATTTTCCGGTGTCATATATTTAGCTTGCGGCGTTGGAGCTACCATACTCGGAATTTTGAGGATCTGGAGGCAGTGTTCCATATAGCTGGGTTCTTCCGTCATAACATAATCGAAAAAAGCGTGGATCGCGCAGAGTCGTTGGTTGTATGTAGACGGTGACGATCCTCTGGCATCGGTTAGCCACAGGAGATAATCCTCAATGCACTTTTTATCAAGTTTGGACAATGTCAGCTTTGCAATATTTAAGCCCTTTTCGTCTCTGCAAAAAATCAGGAGCAGTTTGAAGGTATCTCGGTAAGAACGAATCGTATTGCTGCTTAGATTTCGTTGGACGGGCAAGTAGTGTGTAAGATACTGTGTCAAATATCTGGAAAAGTTAGATGTTTTCATTTGCTACCTCCATCTGCGGAATGAGGGCACCAAATTGGAGTTCCAGATTTGTAACAATATCTGGATACATCTGTGCAGTTAGCTGCAGATACTTTTGCGTTCCGGATAACCCATTATGCCCAAGATATCGTGAAAGGACAGGTAAGGCAGCGGTAATATCTTCACCCGAAAGCACCCAGTTATTAAGGCAATGCACAGCAAAGGTGTGCCGGATGTCATGTGGACGCGGACCGTTTCCTGAACCGTTATAGGGAATTTTCGCTATTCTGAGAATCTGGCGAAATTGAGCATGAATCCAACTATTCCCGTACCTTCCGCTTTTGCTGCGAGAACTTGAGCTTGGAAAAATGAATGCGTCTGCGGACTTTTCCTGAATCTTTTCTAAGTATTCCTTCAATGCCTCGGCAACTGTAGTGGAAAAGGGCACCAAACGGTTTTTGTGGAATTTGGTGTCCAAGATGATAAATACATTTTCTTCAAGGTCTACATCGCGCATACGTAGTTTAAGCAATTCGGAGGTGCGCAGGCCACAGTTAAACAGGATTCGGAACATAACAGGAAGTTGGTACGTTCGAGCAGGATTCTGCTCTGTAAATGCCGTATGATCCGCTGCAATCAGTATTTGTTCAATTTCTTCATCCGTAAATATATAGGCTTTGAAATTACGGTTTTCTTTTGGGAGGGATTTCGGAGGAATTCTGTATGCCGTATAGCCTTTGCGAACTACAAAATCAAGAAACCCATTGATTGCGCTGACATCTCGCAAGATAGTATTGGTCTGCATATTCCGTCGGTTTCCAATATGACTTAGCACGTATTCTTTCGTAAAGGAAATATCCCCATCATCCGGATCGACAAAGTCTTGAAGAAAGCGCCGAATGCACCCTTCGTCAGTTTTCAGACTAAATCCAAGAGCACGCCGCTCTGCCATATATTGCTCCAACAACATTTTGGAAGTCATTTCAGTTCCCTCCGTTCACCATAAGACAATGCACATTTACGCAAAGCCGGAAGGTCTACTTTCGTATAAACAGATGTCGTCTTTGGACAATTGTGACCAAGAATATTGGATATCGTCATAAGGGGTGTCCCGTCATACAAGAGGGTGCTTGCCAGCGTATGGCGCAGGGAATGCGCCGTTTTACGCTTTTTCACCGTCAGTCCGGCATACTTCATATATCGCTTGAGATTTTCAGAAAGAGATGTGCTGGACTGAAATTCGCCGTAAGGATGAATATGGCGGATAAACACATTGTCACAGTCAGAGTCTAAGCGGCCGTTTTTTAAGTAGTCAATAATGGCATCCCCAATGATAGGAAGCAGCGGCAGCGTGTTCGTCTTTTTCGTTTTTTGCTGCGTGTAGGTAATCAGTTTTTGCCGCCAATCCAAGTTTTTGAATTTTAATGCACAGATATCACCAGCCCTCATTCCAAGTAAAACGGCCAGTAGCAGCATTGCATAATCCCTTTTTCCAATCGCATTGCTGCGGTCAATGACAGCCAGCAATTGCCTCACTTCCTCTGGTGTCCATGTTTCTGGGATATTCTCGTCGACATAGATCTTTGGCCTTGGAACACTAGGAGATAGGTCGTCCTCAAGTATGCAACTTTCATGGAGATAACAAAGGAAATTACGCAAAGCGCTGCTGCATACGTGGATGGTCGCGCGATGATACCGACACAAAGTGGTCATAAAATCCGAAATGTCAGCTGTAGTCAGATTTGAAAGAATAATTCTTCTACCATCCAAAAAGCATAAGAATTGCCGGATCTTTGTTCTTTTGACATCAATTGTTCCGGCTGAATTATTATTTCTCTGACACCACGCAAGGTATTCGTTCAGTAAGTTGGCATATTTCTGCGGAAGGGTATAGTCATGATGACTGTATCGTAATGCGTATCCAAATTGAAAGATATCGTCCAAAAAGCGAATTGAATTGCGCGCATCAAGCTGCTGCCTATTTAATTTTATATTGGCATCGCCGATATTCAACCCAAAACGAGACCTGAAGTACCGCGGTCCGGTTTCTGCATCATAAGTTTGAATTCCATTTTCCGTACAATAGTTGCAAAACCGGCGAAATTCCTTGTCGTGCCGACTGAGTGCTGATGATCTGAAATCCAAGCGTATCAACTCCATGTTTGCCGCATTCATCAGATCAACAATTAAAACTGTTTTCTTGCTGTGCATAGGTTACCTCCTCATATATTGTGGCATTTTCAGTATAGAGGAAAATTATGTACAGCGTTTTCGCATTTTTCAGAGAAAATACAAGATTTTGAAGGGAGAACTGTTCATAATTGCTTACAATTCATAATGTCATTTATGTATTGAAGCACATAAGGAACGTTTTCCCATCCCATGAATCGAGGTCGCAGAAGTTCATCTGGTCGTCCGCGTACTCTGTCTTCATCTCTCATCTCCTTTACGATGCGGATCTGCTCCTTGAATTTCTTGCCGGAATTGGAGTGGTTGACATCGACCACAGCAGCCGGATTGACGAGATCCATTTCCTGGTACATCTCGCAGAGTCGGATCAGATCTTCATAGTGGTAATTCTGTGTGGTGTTGCCGTGCTTGCTGACCGCACCGCGAAGCACAACGTGTGTGAGCGGGTTGCCGGTTGTCTCGACTTCATAGCCGCGGTATACGAAGTGGTGTGGGTGCTGTGCGGCATAGACGGAATTGAGCATGACGGAAAAGTCGCCGCTGGTCGGGTTCTTCATGCCGGAAGCCACATCAAAACCGCTCACGGTGAGACGGTGCTGCTGGTCCTCGACGGAACGCGCGCCGATGGCGACATAGGACAACAGGTCTTCCACATAGCCCCAGTTCTCCGGGTAGAGCATCTCGTCGGCGCAGGTAAGGCCGCTTTCCTCGATCGCGCGAATGTGCATTTTGCGCATGGCGATCAGTCCCTCAATCATGTCCGGCGCTTTTTCCGGATCCGGCTGTGAGGCAATACCCTTATAACCTTCGCCTGTGGTGCGTGGTTTGTTGGTGTAGACACGCGGAATCAGAATCAGCTTGTCCGCAACATCCTCCTGAATGGAAGTGAGGCGGCTGACATAATCGCAGACGGAATCTTCGTTGTCCGCGGAGCAAGGTCCGATGATGACGAGAAAACGGGAATCTGCTCCGGTAATGACGGCGCTGATCGCAGCATCACGCTCTTTTTTTAACGCTTTCAGCTTGTCGGAAAGCGGATAGTTCTGTTTGATTTCGGCCGGTGACGGCAGTTCGTTTAAAAATGTAAAACTCATATGACATTGTGTGGATAAGGAAAAGACACCGCACACTCCTTTCTGTTTGAATCGTAATTATCTTAGCTGATATTACAATAGATGTCAAATATTTGCATATTTATTCAGAATGGAGTAAACTGTAAAAAAAGCCGTGCCTGGAAGTGGTCCGGATGAAAAAAATGCAGGTATGGAAAGGGAGCAGGAACATGAAGCCATTGGAGATAAAACACCGTGTGATTGGGAGAGGGGAACCGTTGATCTGCGTTCCCGTGGTAGAGCAGGATGCACAGTCGGTGATCCGGGAGATCACGTATCTGAGTCAGAGCACCGCGGATATGATCGAGTGGAGAGTGGATGCATTCCGCGATTTTACAGATTACAATGCAATCCGGAGCGTATTTGAGGCTGTGGCGCCTCTGCTGGGGGAGAAGCTTTTCCTGTATACATTCCGTACCGCGCATCAGGGAGGCATGGCGCAGGTGAAAGCGGAACAGCTCGACGATCTGCACGATCTTGCGGCGGAATCCGGCTGTGTCGATCTGGTGGATCTGGAATTCTTTGAGGAAGACCGACCGCTCCATAAGATAAAAAGGCTGCGGGAGATGGGAGTGTCGGTCATTGCCTCACATCACGATTTTGAGCAGACGCCGTCTCCGGAAGTCATGAAGATGCTGCTGGAGAAAATGTGCGCCGGCGGAGCAGATATTGTAAAGCTTGCGGTGATGCCGCAGAATTATAAAGACGTGCTCAATCTGCTGGATGTGACGGCACAGTTTAGAGAGGAGAATCCGGATACGCCGGTGATTACGATGTCCATGGGATCACTCGGCGGCATCAGCAGGATCAGCGGGGAGACGTTCGGCTCCTGCGTCACATTCGGCGCGCACGAAAAGCCGAGTGCGCCGGGACAGTTCGCCATGAAAGAACTCAGACAGATGCTGGATACGATTCATGCCAGCAGCCAGATACAATAGAATTATTAAAAAAAGATAAACACAGGGAGATTGCTTGACGCAGCAATCTCCCTGTGCTATTATAATGTCCCAAATTATGTAACAGTGTTAATAATTAACAAGGTGGTGAAATATGGAAGAATTGTATGCGGGTTTATTTCGGGCGATGAACCGTTTCGGAAAACTGCGGATCGGAGAACTGTTTTCCGATATGACAAAAAGCGATGGCATGATGCTCTGGGCAATTTCACAGTTGAACCAGGAAAAGAATAATGGGAGAGCTACAGTGTCTGAACTGGCAGAGAAGCTTCATACCCAGAATTCTGCTGTGTCAAGGACTTTGAAGAATCTGGAGGATCACGGCTGGATCTGCAGAATGACAGATCCGAAAGACCGGCGCAATACCTGTGTCGCTCTGACGGAGAGTGGGGAGGACATGCAGCAAAATATGACATGCACCATGCAGGAATTTGGCAGGGCAGTCATTTCGCAGATGGATGAACAGGATCTCAAAAAGCTCATAGTATGCCTGGATGAATTATATGACATTGCAGCAGAAGAAATCGAGAAGAGAAGTATGCGAAACAGAAAGGAAGGACAACATGGGAAAGATTTTTAAAAATATGATTCCATACTGGAAACCGCTGATCCTGGTGTTATTGCTGTTGTTTGTGCAGGCGTGGTGCGATCTGTCACTGCCGGCATACACATCGGACATTATTGACGTCGGAATTCAGAATCAGGGAATAAAACACATCCTGCCGGAGGCATTGACACCGGAGGAGTATGAGAAGGCAGAACTTTTGATGACGGATGAAGAGACGGCATCCTGGGAGGAAAGCTATGCGTTAAATGGCAGTGTGTACGAGCGGAATGTGACCGTGGAAGAACGGCTGGAGGAACTGGATGATACGTTTCTCGTACCGCTTCTTATGAATTATCAGATGTCTGCTATGGAGGAAAGTACATTTAAGAAACTGATGGCAGAGCAGATGCATACAGATGAGTCTGCGCTGGACGGAATGACGATCGAGCAGATCGGCGCGTCCATGGGCGTGGAATTAAAAACATTTGAAAAAGAGACGCAGAACGAGGACGGAAATACGACGACAGTCACCTGTGTGGATATGAGAGATCTGCTGCAGGCGATGGTATCCGGCGGCATGCTGGAAAAAGACCAGCTTTTATCAATGCGCGGGGAACTCAACTCGATGCTCGATGCCATGGGCAGTTCGCTTGTCAAATCGATGGGCGTGGCGTACGCGGCAGGCTGCGATGCGGCGGCAGGCGTGGATGTGGAAGCAATTCAGAAGTCTTATCTGTGGAAAGCCGGTTTGAAAATGGTGGGAATGGCTCTGATTATGGGGATTGCCACGGTCTTAGTCGGCTTTATCGGCGCCCGCATCGGTGCAGGAATCGGACGTGATCTCCGCGGAAAAATATTTAAAAGGGTGGTAAGCTTTTCCAATGCCGAGATGGATCGTTTTTCAACAGCTTCGTTAATTACCCGGAGTACGAACGATATCCAGCAGATTCAGATGACATGCGCGATTCTGATCCGTATGGTAGCTTATGCACCGATCCTTGGAATCGGCGGAATCTTAAAGGTACTGCAGACCGGTGCCGGTATGGGCTGGATCATTGTGCTTGCAGTGCTTGTAATTCTGGGATATGTGATGGTTCTGATGGCGGTTGCGATGCCGCGTTTTAAGCTGATGCAGAAACTGGTGGACCGCATCAACCTCGTGGCGCGTGAAATCCTGACAGGACTTTCGGTCATCCGGGCGTTCGGCAGGGAGAAAAAAGAGGAGCAGCGTTTTGACGATGCGAACCGCGATCTGACGAAAACCATGCTTTTTACAAACCGCGTCATGACATTTATGATGCCGGGAATGATGATGATCATGAATGTGCTTACGGTTGGAATTGTGTGGTTCGGCGCACATAAGATCGATCAGGGAACTATGCAGGTCGGCTCCATGACGGCGTTTATCACGTATGCGATGATGATTGTCATGGCATTCTTAATGCTCGCGGCAATGTCGATTATGCTTCCGCGTGCGGCAGTGGCTGCGGAGCGTATTGATGAGGTCATCCGCACGCAGTCTTCGATCGCGGAACCAATGCAGCCGGAGAAAATTAAAGAACACCGCGGCGTGATCTGTTTTTCCCATGTGAACTTCCGCTACCCGAACGCGCAGGAGGATGTGCTCTCGGACATTGACTTTGTTGCGGAGCCGGGAAAGACGACGGCAATCATCGGCAGTACCGGCTGCGGAAAGTCAACACTGGTGAACCTGATTCCGCGTCTTTATGATGTGACGGGCGGAAGCATTACCATGGACGGCATTGATATCCGGAAGCTTGCCATGGCAGAACTTCGGGAGGAGATTGGTTTTGTACCACAGAAAGGAGTACTGTTTTCCGGTACCATCGCATCGAATTTAAGATTCGGCAAGGATGATGCCACCGATGAACAGATCCGGGAGGCGGCAGAGATTGCGCAGGCATCGGATTTTATCGCGGAGAAAAAAGAAGGATATGACAGTGCCATTGCACAGGGTGGAAGCAATGTGTCGGGAGGCCAGAAACAGCGCCTTGCCATCGCCAGAGCGATCGCAAAGCAGCCGCAGGTTTTTATTTTTGACGACAGCTTTTCCGCCCTGGATCTGAAGACGGATGCCGCACTGCGCCGGGCACTTGCCAAAAAGGTTGCCGACAAGACGGTGATCATCGTCGCGCAGCGGATCAGCACGATCCTGCATGCAGATCAGATTCTGGTATTAAACGATGGACGCATTGTCGGAAAGGGAACACACGAGGAACTGCTTCGCGGCTGTGAAACTTATCGTGAGATCGCGAGATCCCAGATGTCGGCAAAAGAGCTTGGAATGGAGGAACAGGAGGTGTCTGTGAATGAGTAACGGAAATGAGACGGCAAAAGGAATGGGCAGACGCCGTGGACCGATGGGCGGACGCGGTATGACGCCGGGAGAGAAGCCGAAGGATTTAAAGGGAGCCATCGGAAAACTGGCATCCTATATCCGGCATTTTAAGTTTGCAATCGTTATTGTTGCAGTATTTGCGGCGTGCTCCACGGTGTTCAGCGTAATCGGACCAAAGATTCTGGGAAAAGCGACGACAGCGCTCTCGGAAGGACTGATGGCGAAGATCCGCGGAACAGGCGGAATAGATTTTACTTATATAGGAAAGATCCTGCTGTTTGTATTGGGGCTGTATCTTCTCAGTGCACTGTTTTCGTTTGTGCAGGGCTGGATTATGACCGGGGTGACCCAGAAGATCTGTTACCAGCTCCGGAAGGAAATCTCGGAGAAGATCAACCGGATGCCGATGAAGTATTTTGAGAGCCGTACCTACGGTGAGGTGCTTTCCAGAATCACCAACGATGTGGATACCTTAGGACAGGGACTCAACCAGAGCATTACCACGATCATTACCTCGGTTGCGACACTGATCGGTGTATTTATCATGATGCTTAGCATTAATGTATGGATGACTTTATGTGCACTGCTGATTCTGCCCTGCTCGATGTTTATTATCAGCAAGGTGATGAAACGGTCACAAAAATACTTCCGGCAGCAACAGAAATATCTGGGTGATGTGAATGGGCAGGTGGAAGAAGTTTATGCCGGACAAAATATTGTAAAAGCGTTTAATAAGGAAGATGCTGTGATGGCCACTTTCGAGGAGACGAATAAAAAGTTATATGAATCCGGCTGGAAATCACAGTTTTTCTCCGGCATGATGATGCCGATCATGCAGTTTGTAGGTAATATCGGATACGTAATGGTAGCTCTTCTCGGTGGCTTTATGACTATCAAAGGAGCTATTGAAGTCGGTGATATTCAGTCTTTCTTCCAGTACATCCGAAACTTTACCCAGCCGGTACAGCAGATCGCACAGGTTACTAACATGATGCAGTCCGCAGCCGCAGCTTCCGAGCGTGTCTTTGAATTCCTGGAAGAAGAGGAAGAAATCGAAGTTGAAAAAGACGCGGTACCTGTTGATACACTTGCTGGAAATGTAACATTTGAACATGTAAACTTCGGATATAACAAAGATCAAACGATCATCAATGACTTCTCCGTCGATGTCAAAGAAGGTCAGAAAGTTGCGATCGTAGGACCAACTGGAGCTGGAAAGACAACGTTGATCAAACTTCTGATGCGTTTCTATGATGTGAATGGAGGCTGCATTAAAGTAGATGGCCATGATATCAGAGAATTCAAGAGAAGTGACCTAAGAGAAATGTTTGGTATGGTGCTTCAGGATACATGGCTTTACAATGCAAGTATCCGTGACAATATCCGCTATGGTAAATTAGATGCAAGCGAAGAAGAAATCCAAGGAGCAGCAAGAGCTGCATACGCACATCATTTCATTGAAACACAGCCAGGTGGATATGATATGGAGATCAACGAAGAAAGCAATAATATCTCCCAAGGACAGAAACAGTTATTAACGATCGCAAGAGCAATCTTAGCAGATCCAAAGATTTTGATTCTTGATGAAGCAACAAGTTCGGTCGTTACAAGAACAGAAGAACGAATTCAGATGGCAATGGATAATCTGATGCAAGGAAGAACAAGTTTTGTGATCGCCCATCGCTTATCAACGATCAAAGATGCCGACGTGATCTTAGTTATGAATCACGGAGACATTGTGGAACAGGGAAATCATGAAGAATTGCTGGCCAAGGGTGGATTCTATGCGGATCTTTATAATAGCCAGTTTGAAAACGCTTAAGAATAATAAAACATTGTGAAAAAAGGGAAAACGAAAGTTTTCTCTTTTTTTATTCTAATATAGAAAAGATTTTCACAGGATTAAATAGACGGATATAGCAAATTTTGGTATAGTTAAATAGAACAAAAATATATACAGATATAGAATCAAGGAGAATCAAAGTTATGAAGAAGAATCAGACACAGATTAAAAAATATGCGGCTGTGATCAGTATATTCTTAGCGGCAGTCATCGTAGGACTTTTTGTTTTCTTCTTTTGCATAAAACGTTCTGTTGAACAAAGATCAAAAAACACGATGAGGAACAACGTGGTCAGACAGAGTGAGCATTTAAGAACAATATTAGATATTCAATATGATTACTTAAATGGATTAACAGAAGAGATTGGTAAGACAGACCATCTGTTAGCAAAGAAGAATATGGATTTGATCAAGTCGATCACAAAACATACAGATTTTGGTGGGACTGTATTGATCGAGCCAAATGGGGATGCTCATTATGACAATGGATTGATAAAGAATTTATCGCATCGAAGATATTTTAAAGAAGTGATCAGTGGAAAAAGAACATTAAGTGATCCATTAGATAGTAGTATTTCTGGATCAACAAGAGTTGTGTTAGGAGTTCCGATATATAACAGCAAACACAAAGTGATCGGAGCTCTTGGAGGTTCTTATGACGTAACAGCTCTAAGTCGTATGCTGTTTGAAGATCTTTTTAATGGACAAGGATGCAGTATGATCATTGCGCAAAACGGAGAAATCATTGCATTTGAAGGAGATACATCTTACTGGAATCTTGATTATAGAGATAATTTCTATAAATATTGTTGCAAATGGATCATCAAAGACAAAGTAACAGTGAAGAAGATCAAACAGGATTTTAAAGAAGGAAAAGAAAATCTTGTAACGGCAGACAGCAAGAAAGAAGGGACAAGAAGACATTACTTTGCATATATGCCAATGGGGGTCAATGGTTGGATACTCTGTTATGCATTACCAGAACAGGCAGCACAACAGTCATATAACTTCATTGAAGACTACGAAATAAGATTTATGATCGTATTTATTGTTTTGGTGACCTTATTGATCCTGTATATTGTTTATGAGAATCATACAAGGAACAAAGAATTACTGAAATATGCACAAACTGACGCATTGACAGGATTATATAACAAAGAAACAACCGAGCAGTTAACGGATGAACTTTTATCAGAAGATGAGAATAAGTCCCATGCATTTTTGATTTTGGATGTGGACTGTTTTAAGCAGATCAACGATATCTATGGACATGCAGTCGGGGATATCGTGTTACAGAAATTCGGGAAACTTCTAAAAGGCACTTTCCGTGAAGGAGATATATTAGGAAGGATCGGTGGGGATGAATTCGGAGTCATTATGAAGAATATCCAGACAAAGGATATAGCAATGAAGAAAGCAGAAGAATTGCTGGCTAAAACACAAGCATACAAGATCGATGAATTGAAAGGAAATAATATCTCCATCAGTATCGGGATCAGCACAGCCCCACAAGACGGGGACTGCTACATGGATCTCTATAAACGCGCCGATCAGGCACTTTACCAGGCAAAACGAAGTGGAAAAGCAAGAGTGTGCAACTATTTCTCATGAAAATAGTCTTTTACCAATTTTACCACAGTTCCAGATAGAAGGAATAAAGCGATCAAGTTCGGAATCGCCATCAGACCGTTGAATGTTTCTGCGATACTCCAAAGCATTCCAAGGTCTACAGTAGCACCAAGGATCGCAACTAACGAATATACTAACATAAAAGGTTTAATAACCTTAGAAGAGAATAGAAACTCAATACAACGAGCTCCATATAATCCCCATCCGATAATGGTTGAAAATGCAAAGCAACATAACGCAACTGCAGTAAAGATGGAGATCCAGTTACCATAAGTAGAAGTAAATCCACTGATCGTAAGTTCAGCACCAGCATCCGCACCAAATCCAATTGGAATTCCACTGCAGAGGATGACCAAGGCTGTCAATGTACAGATTAAAATCGTATCAGTAAATACTTCAAAGATACCAAGAAGTCCTTGCTTTACAGGCTCTTTTGTATCAGCACAGGCATGAGCGATCGAACCTGTACCAAGTCCGGCTTCATTTGAGAAGATTCCTCGTGCGACACCCTTTTTCATACTCATAAAGAAACTTCCAACAATACCACCAGTCACAGAAGCAGGATGGAAAGCTCCGTTAATGATAGAACCAAAAACAGCAGGAAGCTGATCGATATTTAAAACAACAACACCTAAGGCAAAGAAAATATAAATAAATGCCATAAAAGGTACTAATCTTTCAGCTACTTGTCCGATTCTTTTGATTCCGCCAAGTAAGATCAATGCCACAAGAATTGCAACAATGATTCCAATGATCAGATTCGCAGTTCCAACAGAAGACTGACTGATCACGTGGAAATTCAACAAAGCAGAATTGATTGCTGTTGTGATCGTATTTACCTGAGTAGCGTTTCCCGTTCCGAATACTGTTAAAACTCCAAAAGCAGAGAATAGTACAGCAAGAAAATGCCAGTTTTTGCTAAGACCATTCTTGATATAGTACATAGGACCACCAACATAATCACCTTCTTGATTACGTTCTCTGAAGTGAACTGCAAGTGTTACTTCGGAAAATTTCGTACACATTCCAAGAATAGCAGAAATCCACATCCAGAAAACAGCACCAGGACCACCGATTGCAATTGCACCAGCAACGCCGGCGATATTTCCGGTTCCAACAGTGGAAGCAAGTGCAGTACAGACTGCCTGAAATGGAGTCATAGATCCGTCGGATGCATCTTGCTTCTTAAAGACACGACCAAGCGTTTCCTTCATTGCATAAGGGAATTTACGGATCTGTAAAAATTTTGTTTTGATCGTTAACAGTAATCCGACACCAATGATGCAGATCATGGCTGGAACACCCCAGATAAAGTTGTTCACGGCACTGTTAACTGATTGTATAAGCTCTAACATAAATCAAACCTCTTTCAAATTTCTTTTATTAATTTGTATCTGTCCTTATATAATAGATATTTACTCATTAAGATCCATGTTACCTTAAGGTGACATGGAACATGAACAGACACAAGTGCAATCATATCATATTTACAGAAAAAAGTACAGAATCTAATCTTGACAGAGAATTAATAGATATCTTCTATAGATTTATGAAAAAAATCTAACTTGTAAAATATGTAAATAAGGACTAAACTTATATTCATAATTACGTGTAGACTTGGAGGATGAAAGATGGAGAATGAAAAACCAATACTAAGAGGAGAGCTTGCATTGATGGCAGCAATCGTGATCAATAGTTTTAGTGTAGTACTGATGCTGTATTCAGGTTCTGGAATTTCGGCAATCTCAAGTGTACCTTATGCATTTTCGGAAGTATTTAAGGAGTTATCACTAGGTACATGGACATATATATTTCAGGGAGCATTAGTGTTAAGTCTGATGATCCTAAGAAGAAAGTTTGTACCATCTTATTTATTCAGCTTCGTTGCAGGATTTGCGTTTAGTGAATTATTAGATGTCAATGAATTATGGATTGGGATCCTGCCACAGACGATCCCATGCAGGATTGCGTATTTCCTGATCAGTTATTTCTTGTTAAGTATAGGAATTGCTTTAGAGAACAGATGCCAGCTTCCGATCATTCCAACGGATTTATTTCCAAGAGAATTATCAGAAATCATTGACAAACCATATGCAAGGGTTAAGATCATATTTGATGTTTTATGTCTTGCCACAACGGGGCTTTTAACATGTCTGATGCTTGGATATTTAGATGGATTAGGTATTGGAACGATCGTTGCTGCATTTACGATGGGTAAAATGGTTTCGATCACAGGCAGTTGGATCGATCAGAGAGTTACTTTTGCATCGGTCTTAAGTAAACAGACGATATAGGGAATTAAGAGAATAGAAATAAGAAAGATGATAAAATAAGATAGAACGGGTGATAGTTTTGAAACAATATATTTTGAATGATTATATTAAAGACGATGTCAGAATGGTAAATCCAATGATGGAAATTAATGGTTTTAAAGTAAGACCAGGATTTTTTGATTTAAATGGAGCATCAGAATTTTCATGTGGGGTGAATTTTACAGTGCATACAAGCAATGGAACATCATGTGATCTGCTATTATTTCATCCAGGAGAAGAAGAACCATATGCAATCATTCCATTTCCAGAATCATATAAGATCGGAGATGTCTATTCTATGATCGTTTATGATCTGAAATCTGAAGATTTTGAATATGCTTATCGTGTGGATGGACCATATGATGAACAAAAAGGATTACTGTTTGATAAAACAAAAATTTTGTTGGATCCATATGCTCAGGCGGTTGCAGGACAGGAAGTCTGGGGACATAAAAGAACCAGAACGTATCATGCAAGAGTGGTAAGAGATAGTTTTGACTGGGGTGTACAGCCACAGTCAACCAGAGAGATGAGTGATCTGATCATTTATGAGTTACATGTCAGAGGATTTACAAATCATTCATCCTCAGGAGTCAAACATCCAGGAACTTTTGCAGGATTAAAAGAAAAGATTCCATATTTAAAAGAATTAGGGATCAATGCGGTAGAATTGATGCCGATCTTTGAATTTGACGAGATGATCAACGCAAGAGAAGTGGATGGGAAACAACTTGTTGAATATTGGGGATATAATACGGTTGGATTTTTTTCACCAAATGCCAGTTATACAGCTGCTGAGGAAGTCAATAATGAAGGACAGGAATTAAAAGAATTGATCCGTGAACTTCATGAAAATGGAATCGAAGTTATTTTGGATGTTGTATTTAATCACACTGCGGAAGGAAATGAAAATGGACCATTCTTCAGTTTTAAGGGATTTGACAACAACATCTACTATTTATTAACTCCAGAAGGTAATTATTATAATTTTAGTGGATGTGGGAATTCTCTAAATTGCAACCATCCAGTAGTACAGCAGATGATCCTTGAATGTTTAAGACATTGGACGGTTCATTATCGCGTAGATGGATTCCGATTTGATCTTGCAAGCATTCTTGGACGAGATGAAGATGGAATGCCAATGAATAATCCACCATTACTAAAAAGTCTGGCCTATGATCCACTTTTAAGGAATGTAAAACTGATCGCAGAAGCATGGGATGCAGGTGGATTATATCAGGTAGGAAACTTTCCAGCCAGCAAGCGATGGGCAGAATGGAACGGACAGTACCGTGATACGATGCGAGGCTATCTAAAAGGTGATTTCTGGGAAGCTAACAGTGCTGCATGGAGAATTTGTGGTTCAGGTGACTTGTATGGCGGATATTACTCTGATGGAAACAGTAATTACGCTGGATACAATTCCTGTATCAACTTCCTCACATGTCACGATGGATTTACAATGTATGATCTCTATTCTTACAATAATAAACATAATGAGGCAAATGGTTGGAACAATACCGATGGGGCAAATGACAATCGAAGCTGGAATTGTGGTATGGAAGGAGATACAAAAGATCCGGAAGTACTCAAATTACGTTACCGCATGATCAGAAATGCTTGTGCTATCTTAATGTGCAGCCGTGGAACGCCAATGTTCTTCTCAGGCGATGAATTCGGAAATACGAAGTTTGGAAATAATAACAGCTACTGTCAGGATAATGAAATCTCATGGATTGATTGGAGCTTATTAGAGAAGAATAAAGATTTATTTGAATTCTTTAAATTTATGATCGATTACAGAAAAAAACATCCAGTTATCCGCAAGAAACTGGACAATGCAGTTTGTGGAATGGAAGCAATGCATGCACACGATGTTAATGCAGAACGTATGGAAGTACCACAAAATGCAAAAACACTGGCAGTAAGCTTTGCAGGATATGACCGCAAAAAAGGAAAAGACGATCTTGTATATGTAGCAGTCAATGCTTATTGGGAAGAAGTAAAGATCACACTTCCAAACCTTGCAAATCATGGAGCATGGTACTTAAGTGTGGATACTTATGGAGATGAGAAAGGAAAGTACTTCTATCAAGAAGGAGAAGAGATTCGCATTGATCGTGAATATGTGATGAAACCTCGGTCTATTGTGGTGTTTACTGGACGAGAAATTTTAAGATAAATTTTAATTTTAAATTTGTAGTTGG
>ERZ827452.2029-NODE-2029-length-16530-cov-3.121700_pt1 | contig 16530 bp, 7 predicted proteins | sample MGYA00519866_ERZ827452 | MGnify/ENA primary metagenome ERZ827452 (study PRJEB31778, sample SAMEA3449307) | human gut metagenome | biome: human gut; feature: human-associated habitat; material: faeces | place: United Kingdom | collected 2010/2012 ... | reverse complement strand
ATGAAATTGATGGAAATTTTTGAATAATCAATTTCATCGTCCGACAGGAACCCACCAATTTTTTAGGACGAACTAATACCTGAAATAGTTTAGCTAAGGAAAGGGGTAAAACCATGCAGCTTACAAGTACAACGGATTATGCTATCAGAATCGTATGTTATCTGGCAGCACAAAGGCAGATGATCTCTACATCAGAATTATCTCAGGAACTAAGTGTTCCAGCCAGTTATATTCCAAAAATAACAAAAAAATTAAAACAAGCAGGAATCATAAAAGCCTGTGAAGGGATAAAGGGTGGATATCAGATTGCAAAACAGCCAGAGAATATATCTTTAAGGGATGTGATATCGTGTACAGAATCCACCATGGCAATTAGCAGGTGCCTGGAAAAAGAGGGAGGTTGCTCCAAAAATTATATAGCCTGCTGTAAAGTACATCAGATTCTGCTGGATCTGCAAAATATATACAATAACCGCTTGGAAAGCGTAAAGATATCAGACATTATCCGTCCTGGTAAGGATGAATATCTTGGAAAATTTTATGTGATTATAAAAGTTAATCTGAGAGAAAAAGATTATGAATGTATTTATTCTCATAATCATGATGTCTATGAACAAGTAAAAACAGCAGAATCATATGATGACTTTATAAAAAAATATGCGGAAAAATATATTTGTGAAGCAGACTGGGTAAATGTCCAGAAATGTCTTGCAGGTGAGAATTTAACAGAACATCTTGTAGATGGATGTGTGGAAGAAGAAATTTTCTATCGCGGAATCATCGAAAATAACGGTACATCGTATGTATGGATGAAAGCTAGTAAGTATGTGGATGTAAAGGAAAATACAGCAATTATTACATTTCATAATACAAAAGTGATTCCGAATACGATTGTAACAATGGAACAGGAGCTAAGAAAAAAAGAACAGGATGTTTGTATGGAACTCGAAAATGCGACTATTAACTTACAGGATGGATTTTTGAGTGAATTTGCACAGGATGAAGAAAAAAAGACGTATCAGAGAGATATTATCCATAATATTCTGAATGGATTACTGAGTTCGAAAGAAATGACTGAAGCGGCAGCACAGCTCGGAATGAAAGAAAGCGATACTTACAGGGTTGTTGATTTTCATACCATCAAAAAAAATGTACAAAGAAAATATACAAAAGAACAGCTTCACGAAGTAGGTGTTATCGTGGGTGAATTGATGTATCTTCTGCCGGATGCGCTTATTTACAGAAATATGGATCAGATTGTTATGATTCAACAGGTAGATTCCAATCAGACAGAACTGGAGTATCAAAAAGAGATGGAAGAAGTAGAGGATGTTATCCAGCGAAGCATCCTTTATAGAAAGAAAGATACAGACTTTCAGATTGGTATAGGAAAAAGTGTGGAAGGGTATCAACGGCTGAAAGAATCTTATCAAGAAGCAAGTCGGGCAATCAAGTATATAGACATTATCCGCCTGGTGACTGGTGATAAGAATAAGTCAGTAGTACATTATTCGAACCTCGGATTTTTCCAGATATTCGGCGAAATTGATGATGTGACGGAACTGGAAAGATACATTCCGGAAACATTAAAGAAATTATATTTATATGATGATGAACATAAGGGAGAATTGATTACAACCTTGCAGATGTATCTTAGAAATAACCAAAGCATCAAGAAAACTGCAGACGCAATGTTTGTTCATTATAGAACGATATCTTACAGGCTTGAAAAAATAAAACAAATTTCCGGAATAAATTTTGACAATGCAAATGAAGTACTGGCAGTCAGTAATGGTCTGATTATTTATAAAATGTTAAAAGAAATAGAATAGAAAAAGAAAGAGAAATCGTGTTGAGGCATGGTTTCTTTTTTTTGAACGAAGTTCATAACAAGATATTAATGGAAGAATATCGATACGATGGAACAGATTTTACAAAAAAATAAAAAAACTTTTCCTGTTTGGAACATTATAAAAAAATTTAAAATGGTATACAATACAGAAACATTGATGAGAAACATTCTCTGATTCAAATAGACAATGAGAAAAAATTATATTGAAAACCCATCATCGCATTAATATATGTTGCGATATTATTATTTATAGAATTCTAGATCTTATATCTGATGATAGAGTAGAACGACCCCCATATCTTGATGAAATTGATGGAAATTTTTGAATAATCAATTTCATCGTCCGACAGGAACCCACTATTTTTTTTAGGACGAACTAATACTTGAAATGGTTTAGTTTTGTTAAGGGAAGGGGAAAACTATGCAGCTTGCAAGTACAACGGATTATGCTATCAGAATCGTATGTTATCTGGCAGCACAAAGACAGATGATCTCTACATCAGAATTATCTCAGGAACTAAGTGTTCCATCCAGTTATATTCCAAAAATAACAAAAAAGTTAAAGCAAGCAGGAATCATAAAAGCCTGTGAAGGTACAAATGGTGGCTATATGCTGGCAAAACAACCGGAGAATATTTCTCTGATGAAAATTATATCGTGTGTAGAGGAAACAATGGCAATTAATCGTTGTTTGGAAGAAGATCGTTTTTGCTCAAGAAATTTAGAAGATACCTGCAAGATACATAAAATATTGTTGAGTTTGCAGAATACATACAATAATAAATTAGAGAGCGTAAAAGTTTCAGATGTTATCCGCCCTGGAGAAGATGAATATTTTGGACGATTTTATGTTGTGTTAAAACTGAACTTGAAGGATAAAAACTACGAGTGTGTGTACTCACATATCCGTGAAGTGTATGAGAAAGTAAGAAATACAGAAAGCTATGAAGAGTTCATAAGCCAGTATGTAGAAAGATATGTGTATGTTTCTGATAAAAAAATGGTTCATGGTTTCTTATCAAGTGAAGGATTAGAAGAAAACCTGGTTGATGGATGTATGGAAAAAGATCTTCCATATCGCAGAATTACGGGAAAAGATAAGAATGAATATGTTTGGATGGAAGCAAAAAAATATATAGATGCAAATGAGAATACTGCAATTATTACATTACATAATGAGACGATTGTCCAGAACACAGTTATAAGAATGGAACAGGAACTCGTAAAGAAAGAACAGGATTTGGCAAAGCAGTATTGGGATATGGTATCACTTTTAACTACTGTATTGAATCATAATCAGATAGTTGAATCAGGGTATCAAGATGATATCAGTTTCTATACGAAACAGGTATATCTTCAATTGCAGAAGAATTATCCGGAATACGGAATTACGGATGAAGAAATTGCTTCAGTAGCCCATTTGGCACCGATTCATGATATTGGAAAGATAAAAGTACCAATTGAAATTTTGAATAAAAATGGAAAGTTGACAGATGAAGAAATGAATGTAGTAAAACAACATCCATTAGTAGGTGCGGCGATGACCCAGAGATTCCCAGAGGGGATAACAACGGAAAAGCTGAACAAATATAGCTATGAAATATGCAGACACCACCATGAAAGATATGATGGATCAGGATATCCAGACGGTTTAAAAGGGAATGCGATTCCGATGTGCGCACAGGTCGTTGGGATTGTTGATGCTTACGATGCATTGATCAATGATCGACCATACAAAAGAAAATATGAACATGAAGAAGCGATACGGATGATTTCAAATGGTGAATGCGGAGCGTTTTCCAAAAAACTGATCCAGTGCTTGACGGCGGCAGCAAAGCAGCCAGAGTGGTTAAAAGTAACAAAAAGTCAAGCATGACAGAAGATTTGAGGCGATTTTATGAACAAGAAATTGAGTGTTTTAAGACGAATTACAGCAGTTGTTCTGTGTGTTACATTATTATCTTCGCAAGTCGTAGTTGCGAATGCTGAAGATTCAGAAAGAATGAATGTGCAGACCAATAGTGAAATTACAGATATATCGGAACAGGATGGTTTCAGCAGTGATACATCTGAAATATCTGATATCACGGAAAGTGATATTCCTGATTCTTTTGAAGGAGAATCAGAGCCAAATACAGATATTAGTTCTGAAGTAACAGAGGAATTTGGTAATTCTGAAGATCAAGGATTTACAGATGGAGAAGAAACAATTACCGAGGATGAAAACACCTCAGATACTTTGGAAGAAGCAAATCCAGATTATGAAGATGGAAAAATATGTATCTACAATTACCAGCAACTTCTGCAAATCGGTACAGGAACACAGATGTTTTCCGGAGACAAAGATGGAAATGTTGGTGAAGGGGATAAGGTTCTTGCAGATGGTGCAGAACTTACCTATGCATCAGACGCTTCCTATTGTTTGATGAATGATATTCCAATAGATAATGAAAATGTCTGGAACTTCCCATCAGATTTTACAGGTAGCATCACTTCATCATCAGAGCGCACGGGCAACACAGTATATGATTCAGTGACTGATACGATTTATGTGTATAACCGCTACCAGCTGGCACTGATGCAGGAAGAAGACTCAGACAGCGAACCCGTAATGAGTGAGGATTATATTGCTGAAAAGGTTGGAATGGGACAGGTTTTTACACTGGAAGATGGTTCCTATCTTACTTACAGCAAAACACATAATTATGTGCTTGCTTCTTCATTTACAACAGAAACACCGGAGCTTCTTGCAAATAAGGCTGGGACAGAGGAGACAACTCAGGATATTACTAGCGCATATCCGTCCGACTATGAAGGAAGAAATTATTTCGGTCAGGTGGTAAAAAAGATTGGTGATAAAAATTATATTCTGATTGGAAATGAAACACAGCTTCGGGCAATCGGAACAGATACGGATGTGACAGAGCCAATCTGGCGAGTGTATGAAACAAGAGAGAAAAAGCCGGGAATACTTGGGGGCGCACTGAGTGGATATACAGCCTGGAAACCAGCAGCTGATACACAGACATACAAAACAGAACTGTATTATCCGGGTGATGCGGATATTGTAAAGTTTAATGATACATATAACTGGTCAGGCAAGGAATTGTATGGAAATAAAAAAGGTGACCATAAGCTGGGAGAAACAGAATATCTGGATAATTCATCCTTGGATATAGCTGGCACAACAGCTACAAAGCGTTATGTATATGTGAGCAGTACTATTCAGGAGTCAGCCGATATGACGGTAACTGCGACAGACAGTACTGCCAGTGCTTCCGAAGCGGCATCTGTTGAAGCAGGTGCAACTGTAAAAGACAGAGATTTGATTGATATGACTCCGGCAGAAAGTGAGGAAGCAGCTGAGACAGGAAGTGATGATGCAGAAGCTTTTACAAGCAGTGGGGATGAAAGTGGTTTTACTGATGATATAGATTCGGAAAGTATAACAGTTGATGAGAATAAAACATATGTACTTACTTATGATACGTCAAAACATAGCAATACCAATATTGCAGGCTCCGGATATAAATACAGCAAGGATGCGAATTACATCATCTTTCGTGATATTGATCTTTCCAAAGAGGGAACCAATTCTAATGGAGAAGATGATGATTGGAATCCTATTGACAATTATCAGGGAAACATGGAAGGCCGAAAGGGAATGGTTGAAGGTCAGAGTATAACCATCAGCCATATCAACATTTCACAGGCTAATGCAGTCAATCAGGACAATCAGGCAGAATATGGTATTGGATTTTTCAGAAATCTGACAACGTCATATTCTACATCCCTTACAATATCTCAAAATCCAATCACTGTGAAAAATATTACCCTTTCTGATGTGACGGTTTCTACTACTACAACAAAAGTTAAACAGAATATCAGTTTGATTGGAAGTGTGCTGAAGCTCCTGCTTGGAAATTTAAGTGGACTGAAACCGGATCCGCAATCTCTGGCAACAGGTGGCTTTGCTGGCGTTGTAAAAGGAAATATCCAGATTGAAAACTGCAATGTGGAAAATTTACATGGAGTTTCCAATGCAAATGACCGAACCGGTGGTTTCGCAGGTTATGTCAGTGGTATGACACAGTATGATTTGGTATCAAGTGGCTTAGGAGGTCTGGTTACTACTTTAACAAAAATCCTGGATCTGATTCCGCTGCTTGGAGTCGGTGATTTGTTAACTGTACTTTTAAATGGAGGATTGCTCAGTGTAGACAAATTGATTCCGGTAGGCTATGTCAATCCAAGTATCCAGAATTGTTCTGTAAGCGGTGGCACTTCTGTTACAGGTCAGAAGAGTACCGGTGGATTCGCCGGGGAAGCCATCGGTGCAGTGATGAAAAACTGTTCTGTAGGCGGCACTACCACAGTATCTGGAAATGACTGTTCCGGTGGATTTGTGGGACGTTCTGCGAATGCAGTCGTAGCAGGTGCATTAAGCAGCCTTGGTATTGAATTAATGGGAAATTTCCCGGTCAATACAGTTATGCTGAACTGTAGAATCGACGGAGCGGTAAACGTATCTGCACAGGGATCCCAATCTAAACCATCTAAAGAAAGTGGTTATGCAGGCGGATTTGTTGGAGAAATGCGTAACAGTTATGCAGTAGACTGTAGTATTTCTTCTCTTGGCACAGTGTCCGGAAGAGATTATACCGGAGGATTTGCCGGTATAGCAACTCTTGGTGATGTAGCGGATATTGATGAAAGCCAGGGACTTCTGGTAATTGTAAAGGATCTTCTTACAGGGTTGTTAAATGGTAAATTTACCAACATGGATCTTCTGAATCTTGTGGGACTTCGACCTTCTGTTATAAGCGGATGCACCATTGCAGGAGATAGCATTTCTGTAACAGCAAACGGTAAAAATGCCGGTGGACTTGTGGGATATGCAGGTGCTGTCCAGATTTCCAATACTTTAGAACTTACAGACGATTCAAAATCAACTACTAAAGCCATCCAGCGAATGCTTAATAAGACTGGCGTTACCTATGAATTTGCAGACCGTGTGAATCAGATCAATGCAGTTTCCTCTATGAAGGTTTCAGCAACAGAGAATGCAGGAGGAATCTTAGGCTATGCGAAAATGACCAGTGTCGGTGATGTCCTTGGCGGAACAGTTACAGCAGCAGACTACATGCGTTTTGAATGTAAAGATTGTTCCGTAAACGGAGGCTCTTTGGGACTTACAGTTACTGCGTCAGATCAGGAGAATGGTCGTGCTGGAGGTGCTATCGGTTATGGAACAGGTGGAGAAGTAAGGAAAACATCCGTCACAAATCTGAATTCTGTAACGGCTGGAAAGTGTGCAGGAGGCTTTGCCGGATATTTCGGAAGTGGTACTCTTGCTAATGTTGGTGGTATTAAACTTCTTGGATTACCGCTTTTGAAAATTGACAGCCTTCTTTCTGTAGGGCAGATGATTGAGACGTTTACAGTTGACAGCACTGTTTCAGGTGTTTCGTCAGGATATAGTGTGTCTACTGGCAATGAGAAAGGTTACAGCGGTGGCTTTATTGGAGAATGTATTAGTGGACGAGCAAGGGACACAAAGATCAGCAACCTGAAAACGGTTACTGCAGCTGCAACATCCGGAAAAGCCGGAGGCTTTGCAGGTTTTGCCAAAGCAGGAGATGCATTAAGTGCAGGAGATTCCACTACATCAAAACTGACAGGAATTGAATTAGAGAATCTGCTTGGAGTTGTCAGTGCCCTGAGACCGGAGTTCAATAATACTTCTATTGCCTATGTTTCGAATGGTTCTGACCCTCAGGTATCCGCCGATATGGCGGGCGGCTTTGTGGGAGACGGTCAGGCTGTGGATATCAATTATGGAAACAACAATTCCGGATTCAAAGCAGACACGAATAGTGAGGATGGAACAACCGAAGGCGAGGCTGGTGCGATTGCAACAACAAATATTACCGGACTTTCTTATATAAAGGGAACCAGCTATGCCGGTGGTTTTGCAGGAAGGCTGATGCCTGGTGATGTGGCACAGACAGGTTCTATTAAGTTACTGGGCCTCTTGGATGTAAATCAACTTCTCAGTGTCATGGATGTAGCTTATCCGAGAATTTCCGATTCTTCTATTAAAGGAAATAACTTAGTTGTAACAGCATCCGGAAAAAATGATGATGTGGTGCTTGGAGATGCCGGAGGATACATCGGTAATGGAAAAGCAGTTATGCTCAAAAACTCTGACGTAACTAATGTAAAAGAAGTCAAGGCACCGTATCATGCCGGGGGTTATATCGGAATCATGCGGTCCGGAAGTGCAGCGGAGGCAGGAGATGCAACAGGAGATCTTTTGAACAGTGTTCTTGGTAAGATTCTGAGTCTGAAAGAGTTGGCGAGTGTCTTGCAGGCTGCATCCAGCAAAATTACAAATTGCAAAGTTGCTGGTACCGCAGATGGATTGACTGTTACGGCTGACAGCGGATTTGAAAACGCAGAAGGCTATGCAGGTGGCTTCGTTGGAGAGATGCAGAGCGGTCATGTAGATAATTCAGCAAATGCTGTTGATTCCGGAAAAGGAACGGCAGTAGAAAATCTTCTGAAAGTAGAAGGACTTCGTTATGCCGGAGGATTCGGAGGTCTTGTAAAAGCTGGAGCAGTTGCAGAGATTGGAGCTAAATCATCAATTCTTACAAAAGTGGTTGATCTGACAGGATTACTTTCTCTGGTTAATGCTTTTGTTCCGGTGATCAGTAATGCCAGTGTTAATTCTGTAGAAAAAGGGTTTACCGTTACCGTTACAGGTACTCTTGAAAAAGATAGCACCAACGATGCGGATGCCGGAAGTGCCGGAGGCTTTATCGGATGCGGAACTGGTGTACAGATCAGCAATTCCGATGTAAATAAATTGCAGCATACAGGTGTCAGTGAGCCAAAGAATCTGCAGCAGGAAGATGGCAGCAGTTATTACGGAAATGACAGTGCATATGCGGTAAATGGTTATCGTTATGCCGGCGGCTATATTGGTAAAGCTGCTATGGGAAGTACGGCGGCTATCGGAGGTGCAAGCGTTCTGGATCATGTACTTTCTGCTACAAATCTGTTATCAGCATTGACCGTAGTTGCATCTATCATAGACAGTTCAGATGTTTACGGAGCGATAGGCGGATTTCATGTTCTTGCAACAGATGGAGACGGTGATACCGGAAGAGCCGGTGGATATGCAGGAGAACTTCTTGGAGTTCAGATTCAGAATAGTAATTCTTATAATTTTGCACATATCATAGGGCGTGAAAGTGCCGGTGGATATGTTGGAACCATGGAGCCGGGAAGTGCGGCAGATGTGGTAAATGGATTAAGTGCTCTTGGAGGACTGATCAAGGCAGATAATCTTCTTGGCGTTTTACAGGCATTTGTTCCTGTGATCAAAAACAGCGAAACAACCTGTGTACCTTGTGGAGGTGCTGTGAGGGCTCAGGCTGAAAGTGATGACAGCATTTACCGTGGACTTGCAGGAGGATATGCAGGTTACAACTATGGCGGTCAGATCTGGGGAAACAATACGGATAACTGGAAAGGTGCTGCATATACAGGAACCGTAAGAGAATGTGCGGCCTATCGTATCCGTTCCGTATATGGAACGGAATATGCCGGAGGTTATACAGGACTGATGCGGTGTGCGAATGTTGCAGATACAGGAAGTCTGAAGGTTTTATTTGGTCTTATCAAACTAGATAATCCGCTGACGCTTCTTCAGGCAGTGTATCCGACAGAAAAGAATACAGCTGTTTATGGACCGCTTCGTGGACTGGATACGGATACCTGGAACAAATGGGTTGGTGCTGTCGGTTCTTATGGAAGTTACGGTAATAAATTACAGGCACTTGGTGAAGTCAATGATCAAGAACAGTTAAATGAGATTATTTCCCAGTATGCATATGGATACGCTGTTACAGCAGGAAGGAGCATTCTGGCAAGTAAAGCAACACAGGGCGGTTCTGCCGGAGGCTATGTAGGCCGTATGGAAGGAGGAACCGTTACGAACGGTACTGCTGTAGATCTTCAGTTGGCAGAGGCTTATAGAAGTAGCGGTGGATTTGCAGGTGAGATGCTTACAGGTTCTGTGGCAAACACAGGTGACGTTTCACTGGCAGGCCTTAAGATTATAGGTGCAGACAGTCTGGCAGCATTAAAAACCTTTGTGCCGGTTGTAAAACAGTCCCATGTGGACGGATATCGTTCCGGAGCAAGGATCAAAGCAACCGGTATTGCAGACAAAGACCCGGCAGGATTTGCCGGAGGCTATGTGGGAAGAATGATTGGCGGTCAGATCTGGGGAGATGAAACTTCCTCCTGCAGTATCACAAATTTAAGGCGTGTAGATGGAACTTCCTATGTAGGCGGTTTTGCCGGAAAAGTAGATCCAGGCAGTGTGGCAGCTATTGATACAGCTACAAAGCAGGGACTTTTGAATAAGCTTCTGGATGTTCTTATGGTAAATGCTCCGGCAGAACTGATTAAGGTTCTGAATGCGACTGTTTCTACCATCCGCTGTGCATCTGTGTCAGCCTGGGATGACTGGGGCGTGATCGTAAACGGAACCTGTCAAAGCGGCAGCAATACCGGGTACGCAAAAGCAGCTGGAGGATTCGCAGGAAGTCTCTGTGGAGCGGTCCTTGGCGAGAAGGATAAGCCGGGAAGCGGAATCCATGCGGATAAGATCCGCTCCGTAGTGGCCGGTGAATATGCCGGAGGATGCTTCGGTATTGCGGATGTTTCCGGTGCTGCAAGCATTAGTGCAGGTAATGAGACCTCGGTATTACAGTATCTTTTAAAGCTTGGAAGAACCGATGTGCTGGATGCGTTTAGAAGCTATATATATTACGGAAATGTCACAGGAAGTACAGATGCAGGGCTTGGCGTCAGTGCCAACACAGCAACAGATGCAGGACAGAATAATCAGGTTACATACAGCGGAACGGCTGGCGGATTTGGTGGTTCACTGTTAAATGGATCTGTCAAAAACAGCAGCGTAACAGGATTAAATTATGTAACCGGTCTGAACAGCGTCGGCGGTTTTATTGGTTACTCCGGAAAAAGCGGCGTTGTGAAACTGGAGAAGCTGGATGTGCTGGGAGATAAATCTGGACAGCTTCTGGGCGGTGCCCTCGGTGTCCTGGATATTTTTGGTTCCCACATAGATGACAGCAGTGTGACAGGAGTGCCTGGTGGTTATACGGTTCAGAGTAAAGGTGGAGAGGAACAGATTGCAGGAGGATTTATCGGCTATGCAAATCTTACCAGAATGTCAGGATGCAATGCCGGAGGTGCTAAAAATCAGGAAAATAGCCTGAAACAGGTAGCATCAGGCGGAACAGCAGGAGGCTTCGCCGGAAGAACAAGCTTTGCCTATCTAGCGGATGTAAAACTGGATTCCACAGTAGTCGACGCTTTGCTCGTAGTTCTGAATAACCTTGTAAAGGCGTTGTATCTGGATAAGATTCAGGATTCCAATCTTTTGCATATTAATCTTGGAATTGTGAAGGTTGATGCACTGTATGAGGGAAATCTTCTCCATGTGAATCTGCTGGGACTGGATATTTCTGTCGGGCTGTCTAAAAAGTCGACAGAAAATAATCAGCAGACAGATCTTGCAATCATCAAGATCGGAGATTCATCCATCAAGCTTCCTTGTGATAAAGATGGAATCATAACAAAAGATAATGATGTAAAGTCTAATATCAGTATCAATCTGATCAAGGCAAACAGGACAAAGATCACGGACAGCAGTGTGTATGGAATTAGTACAGGATATGATGTCTATGCAGGCGGAGCAGGAAATGATGCGGATGGTTCTGCAAATGATGGACGAAGCGGAGGTTTTGTTGGATACAACGATGAAGGACTGCTGAAGAATAACAATATGTACTACTGTGACGTGGTTCGTGGAACACCTAAGATGGTGGGCCCATTCAGTGGAAAAAGTGATCTGAACTCTGTATATAAGTTTAATACGAAAGCGGGCGTAGAAGGTGAGAATAACAATTACCGTATCTACCGAAAACCGGCGATTAGTTTTGATGAGATCAAAAAGAATTCGAAACTTCTGACAGATACGTTCAGTCAGGAAAATGGATGGAGCATCTTCTCAGTAAAACATGTGGTGCAGGTAGATGAGTATAACACATTGCAGAATGCAGTTATGGTAACAAAAGATTCTTCTGAAACAGCAGATCTGAATGCTTATGTATCAGATGCAAAAGCCGTTCTGATGTCAGATACCAAAACGACAGTCAATACAGAAGATAGCACATCACCGGAACCATCAGATGCACAGGATCCATGTGATGAATATATAAATCTGACCATTAATAAGGTATGGAAAGATTTTCGGAATATGGATGGTATCAGACCTGATTCCATTACGGTCACGATTTCCAGAAGCTGGACAGATGCAGATGGAACGGAACATACAGAAGTTGTGCCGGGATATGATAATTATGTGATTACAGGCGATCATTCAAAATCTACATGGCAGGAGATTATTAAGTCAGAAAAACCGGATAAGCTGCTCCCGGCCTATATAAAAGATGTTAACGAAATTCCGCATTATTATAAATATTTTATCACCGAAAGGGAAATAAAAGGATATACAACTACAATCGAAACCTCTAAAGATGGATTTACCTTCACGATTATCAACCGGCATTTTGCATTGCTTCCGGATACCGGCGGCGAGGGCATTATGATGTTTATCATAGCAGGTGGCCTGTTGTTAGCGTTCCTGCTTTATACCGGACGCAGAAGGAAACGGAAACAGACGATGTAGGAAAGGGGGAGCAGGGGCATGAGAGAGATATGGCTGCGTGGGGAACTTCCACCGTAAATGCTGAAAGAATCCCCAGCGAACCAATAAAAAATCAAAAGAAAGTGAGAAGAGGAACATGAAGAAATTAGTATCAAGATTTATGGCAGTTCTGATGGCAATGACCATGATACTGTCCATGAGCATGACTGCATTTGCAGCAGAAGCTCCAAAAGGAACCCTGACAGTCAATAATACAGTAGCAGGAAAAACTCTGGATCTGTATCAGATTTTTACAGCAACAAAAAGCGGCGATAATGTAGCATATACACTGAACAGTGCATATGAGGGATTCTTCCAGAGCAAAATTTCTGGTGCTTCTACATTAACAGGTGAAGCATTAAGTGAAAAAGCATATAACTATGTTAAAGATCAGGTCGGAACAGATGGAAGTAATGGCGCAGCGTTTGCAAAAGATATCTTGGACTGGATTCTTAAGAATGCTACTACTGTAGCTACTACTCATACAACTGCAAATACAACCGCTGATACTACAGTAATTAATAACCTGGATTATGGATACTATGTAGTTTATCCATTAGGTGCAACAGATACATCTACAGCACCTGGAAATGAAAAAGTAAAATCTGTAGCCTCTTTAGTTAGCGTTACAGGTATTGATGCTACAGTTAACATGAAGAGTAATTACCCGACAGTAGACAAGAAAATCATTCCGGCACAGAGTGGAAGCGGAATTACAATTGGTGCTATTGTGAATGGTAACTGGGAAGGCAATCACCAGATGGAATTAGATGACGAAAATGAGTCTGAGGATACCATCGCACCACACGGTGCAGTAGATGAAAAGAAAGCTGGAGATTTTGGAATTGGCGATACTGTCACTTATCAGCTGACTTCTAAAGTGCCGGATATGACAGGATATAATTCTTATACTTTTAAATTTAGCGATACTTTGTCCAAAGGACTGGACTTAAAAGAAGTACTGTCTGTAAAAGTTGGAAATACAACACTTACAGCTAAAAGTACAGGAGCAAATACATATGCACTTGCATATGACAAATCTAACCGTACTTTAACAGTTACCTTAAATGATTTCTATAATTCCTATAAGAATCGTACAGGCGATACAATCACAGTTGTTTACACTGCAACCTTAAACAGAGATGCTGTAATCGGTATGAATCCAAATACCAACAAGGCGGTCGTTGAATACAGCAATGACCCGACAGCAGGTGGAACAGGTACATCTGAGCCAAGCATCGTAGATGTACATACCTTTGATTTCACAATCTTCAAATATTATTTAAAAGATGAGACTCAGACTGGACTGGCAAATGCAGAATTCGAGCTTTATAAAGCAAACGAAGCTGGCGATGCAGCAGATACAAATGCAAAGATTAATATTGTAGACGAAGGAAACGGCGTATACCGTCAGGCAACAGCCGATGAAGCTAAAGCAACAGGCTTTACTTCTGCAAAAATTGTATCCGATGCTGACGGAAAAGTACTTGTAAAAGGTCTTGATGCTGGAACTTATTACTTAAGAGAGACAAAAGCACCAGAAGGATACAATAAGCTTCTCAGCGATATCAAGGTTGAGATTAAAGCAAACTATGATCCAAAAACCGGAAAACTGACAAGCTATTCAGTTGATTACACATACAATGGAAAGACTACAAATGGTGCTGCAATCACAAATAAAACTGATTCCCCAGAAGTAGCTGTAGAAAACAAAACAGGTGCACAGCTTCCATCTACTGGTAGCAAGGGTGCCCTCATGGTAACACTGGCTGGTATCGTTCTTTTCGGTGCATTAACAGCAAGCAAAGCTTTTGGCAAAAAGAAAGCAAACAACTAAGACATTCTGAAGTTTAAGAATGGATAAAAAGACAGTTCATCTTCCCGGTATTGTACCGGGAGGATGTCTGCTTTTTCTGAAATGTCCAGTGTGGACTGGGTATTTCAGAAGAAACAGACGAAAAGGTGAAAGGTATTATGAAGAAAGTAGTGAAAATACTAAGAGGAATCGGATATCTGGCGGCGTTTTCTTTAATTCTATATCCGGTGGTGAGCAATTACATCAATCAGATGAACAGCACAACGATTGCTACAGATTATGAACAGGAAGTTTCTCATTTGTCGGAAGAACAGGAGAATGCAATGATCGAACAGGCACAGGAATATAACGAAAGTCTGATCGGAATTGGTTCCATAGCAGATCCATTTTCAGAAAGCAATGAAAATCAGACAGAAAATGATGTGTATAACAATCTTTTGAAAATTGATGATACCGGAATGATGGGATATATTGATATTCCAAAACTTGATGTTGTCCTTCCGGTTTATCATGGAACATCCGAAAAAGTACTGCAGTCAGGTGTAGGACATCTGAAAAACACCTCGCTTCCGGTAGGCGGTGAGAGCTGTCATGCGGTATTATCCGGACACCGTGGACTTGCAAATGCCAAGATATTCACCGACCTGAACAAGATGGAGGTTGGAGATGTATTTTATATTAAAGTTCTTCATCATACCTTTGCCTATCAGGTGGATCAGATTCTGACAGTATTGCCATCCGATACAGATGCTTTACAGATTGAAAAGGGCAAGGATTATGTAACACTGGTCACATGCACTCCTTATGCAGTTAACACGCACAGACTGCTTGTACGTGGCACTAGAATTCCGTATGAAGAGGCACAGAAGATAGATGAGGAAGTTGGTCTTCAGTGCACAATCCCATTCAATTTGATTCTATTGATTGCTGGAATTATTGCTTTAATCATCATATGGGTGAGCATTAAGTTACATAAACGCAGGAAGGAGAAAAAACATGAGCAGAATAAGTAAACGTAAGCGAATATATATGTGTATGGCCAGTGTGATGTGTATGCTTTTACTCCTCATTCCGTTACCTGTGTCTGCTAATAATCAGGGAAGCATATTATTAAAAGCTACTGTTGAAGATGAAGCTGCAGTATATAATCTAAGCAATACTGAATTTACGATGTATCAGGTTGGCATATATAAAAAGAATTCATGGGTTTTAGAGACTGAGTTTGCAAAGTCCGGAGTCGTATTTGACTTTGAGGATTCTTCCGCCCAGGCAGAAGCTGCAAAAAAACTGGAAAAATATGTACAGGATAACAACATCAGAGGAATGTCCGGAAAGACCAATTCAGATGGAGAAGTTATGTACAGAGATCTGGAAAAAGGAGTGTATCTTTTTGTCCAGACACAAATTAGCAATCAAGTATATCAAAGCGAACCTTTTATCATAACAGTTCCAGGTAATTATGATGGTCAGATAATTTGGAATGTAACGGCAGAACCCAAATTTAAAAATGAATCGATACCACCAATTACCACGAATACGCCACCAGTTTCAGAAGAACCATCGGGTGATAAAAGCAGTCGCACTCCAAATGTAAAAACGGGAGACGATACGAATGTAATCATGTGGCTTTCCTTAATGGGAATATCCTTAGTCATATTTAGTATTTGTAAAAGAAAAGTCCATAAATAATATGAGAAGATCGGGAAATCCCGGTCTTTTCGTTTCGTTATATAACTGGCATAACCCAAAAACAAATACCTCCGGAGGTGCACCGTATGGCGTCACCTGGGAGGAAATGGGTTTTAAACCATGGGAAGATTTGGAAGAAAATGAGTGAGTTGCCAGTGCAATCTTATTTATCTCTTGTGACAGAAACAGCTTCCCTTTTTGCCGGAAGTAAGTCTGAACTGATCTCTGGAGCATCGAGTAGCGCAGTAAAATTCTGCTGAATGATCTTCAGGGTTTTCTGCTTTTTCTGTAATTCTTGTTTTTCCCGGAGGGTAGCAGTCTGTTCAGATTCAAGATTTTCAATCCGCTTTTGAATTTTATTAG
>ERZ827452.2028-NODE-2028-length-16536-cov-3.463564_pt1 | contig 16536 bp, 3 predicted proteins | sample MGYA00519866_ERZ827452 | MGnify/ENA primary metagenome ERZ827452 (study PRJEB31778, sample SAMEA3449307) | human gut metagenome | biome: human gut; feature: human-associated habitat; material: faeces | place: United Kingdom | collected 2010/2012 ... | reverse complement strand
ACATAGTAGCGAAGCAGAGCATCCAGGGCAGAGCCGCCGGACTTGACAAACCGGGGATCGGTGGCCGGGTCGATGCCTAGGGCGGTCAGGCCGGTGATGACCTGGGCGATGGATTCGCTGGTGGCGACCGGGTTTCCGTCGCCGTAGTCCGCGCAGAAGGAGCCGTCCGCCTGCTGCATCTGAGACAGCTTGTCAATGGCCCTGTCCACGGCGGCGCGGACTTGCTCATTGGTTTCATAGTAGGGAGCCAGAGCCTGTAGGGCCATGCCGGTCATGTCCGTATCCGCTTTACTTCCGGTGACAGCCCAGCCCCCATCGGAGGTCTGCACCCGCAGCAGCTCCTCCACCAGAGCCTGACGGGTGGCGGTGCCGGAGGCAGGGTAGTTGCCGGAATCCAGGGCAATCAGTGCCCAGATCGGGCCGTTATTGCCCTGATAGGTCACATAGTCCAGATCGCTGAGGCCCGCCACCAGGTTGTAGCCGTCAATGTTGGTGGCATCCTTGCCGATGGCCGTCAGAGCCAGAATCATCCGGGAATTGTCCGTGGATTTGGCCGAATGCAGCCGCATGGTGGCAGGATCGATGGACTGCCGGATAAATTCCAGAGCCTTCTGACAGTAGTCCTCCAGGCCGGGCACGGTCAGACCAGACCGAGCCAGACCCAGCACCCCCCATTCGCCGCCGATGGGGCCTACACTGGGGGTACCCAGGCTTTGAATATATTCTCCCGTGGCCTTATAGCGGCTTTCGGCCGTGATGACGGCGGTTTCACCGGAAAGTCTGGCCTCCGCCGCTTCCAGAACCCCGTAGTTTTCCACCAGCAGTTTTTGCCGGGCGGTCAGCCGGTTGTAGGCCTTCCGGACGGCCTCCAAAGCCTTGGCATCCGGCGAGGCGGGCAGAGCCTTGATTGCGTCCATGACGGCCTGAGCCTTTGCCAGATCCGTTTTCGTGGCGGTGAGCTTTGCGTAGGCGGCCTCAGCCTCGGTCAGCACCTTCAGGTTTGTGACCAGCTTCTGCTCTTCCTCAGTCAGATCGTCGTAGGCCTTCCGGGCCTTGTCGATGGCGGCCTTGCTGGCCTTCGTCACCGGGCTGGGGATGGCCTTGATGAGTTTTATCACTTTTTCGGCGTTGGCCTTTTGCGCTGCCTGTTTCAACGCCTCGTACTTGGCTTCTGCCTCGGTAAGGGTTTTGAAGTTGGCGACCTTCTCCTTTTCTGCCGGGGTCAGTGCGTCATAGGCCTTCCGGGCATTATCAATCCGGTTCTTGCAGGCATCCGTATAGGCCACGGTTCCGATTTTCTGAATCAGGGCAATGACTTCCTTGACACCGTCCTCGCTGCCCGGCGTTTTGCCGTAATTCTTGCCGCCTTCCTCATAGGTGTAGTCATCGGTGTAGTGCAGGACGATCTTGGCGTTGTCTTTCAGGTAGTAGGCGGAGACGCCCCGGTTCGGATGGGTGCCGTTGAAGGTGTACATCCAGCCGGAATTGGGGCCGTTGGTAAATTCGGCCAGACCGTTGATGGCGGAAATATACACGCTTCCGTACTGATTGTCGTCACTGGCAGAGTAGGAATACCCCTTTTCGTCCATAACCTGCTTCAGGGCGTCCCAGACGGTGTTGGTGGTTTTCATGGTCAGGCTGCGGCTGACCCAGGTGCTCAGACCGCCCATGGCAAGGCCGTGGATAGAGCCGCTATTTCCATGCTCGCTGTCGCCCAGAATGGTCACGGTCACGGTGATGTCCGTGGATTTTGGCTTTACGGTTACGGTAAGCCGGGCTTCCGCTCCCTGGTAGGTCAGCCTGACGGCCTGTTCCCCGGTGGCATCCTTATTGTAACCGGAAACGGTCACATCCTTCAAAGAAACCTCGGTGGTTTCTCCGGTGCTCCAGGTGGCGGTGAGGATCAGGCCGGTGAGGTCAAGAGCCTCTCCCTGGACGTACTCGGTTTTGCAGCTGCCGGAAGCAGCCAGCTTGGTGACCCGGCTTTCCGTGACCCCGTCGGTGTGGCAGAGCTTGGTTTTGTCCACGCCCAGGGGATCGTCCGTCCGGTTCAGAGCGGGCTTGGAAACCGCCCGGGTGTCGCCGCTTTCGGAGCTGCCGATGGTAGGCAGGTCGATATAGAGCTTCAGCTTGACGCAGTTGATCTCATCGTCGTAGGATTTTACGCCGCCCTGGCCGTCGGGGACGTATTTGGAGGTGTTGTAGTAATAGGTGTCCCCGTGGAAGCCATTGGACAGGGCACTGGTGTCCACATGGGCCACGGCGCCGATGCCCTGGGAGGCGTTTTTATAGTAGTTATTGCTGATGGAGGCGTCGGCATTCAGGGACTGCATGAAGCCAATAACACCGCCGACGAACTTGGAGCCGTGGACAGAGCCGGTGAATTCATTGCCCGTTATCTCGCATACGCCGTTGTCCCAGAACTGCTGGGCGCAGTTTTCTGCGCCGAGAATACCGCCTACGCCCACGCCACCGGAGACGCTGCCGCTGACGGCGCAGCTCCGAATGACCACGCCCCGGGTGTTGGGGGCGGTGTCCAGTCCCCAGCCGGTGCCGGCGTAGCCGCCGCCCACAATGCCGCCCACGCATTTCCCGGTGGCGGACAGGGTGCCGGTGAAGGAGGAGCCGGTGATCTCAAAATCGCCCATGGACTGGCCCTTGTTGCCGACCAGACCACCCACATAGTTCACGCCGTAGACCGTGGCGGCACTGGTGGAATTCTGGATGTAGCCGTTGAACTCGCCGCCGAAGGAGCCAATGTGGCTTTGCTTCTTGTCATAGCCGATGACGACCCCAGGCTCAACGGTACACTTGACAATGTTTACGGCGTCCTGGCCGGAGGCGTAGCCGCCGATGAAGCCGGAATACAGGGTCTGGGTGCCGGAAACCAGGGTGACGTTCCGGAAGGTGACGTAAAGCTCTGTGTCGTAGTCCACCACATAGTTGCTCACCAGGCCGTAGTCCTCAATCCGGGGGCCGTAAACCTTCAGATTCCGCACCGTTGCCTCCCGGGTGCGGGAAAACAGGGCTTTGCCCCCGGCGGGAATGGTAATCTGGAAGTTCTTGCCGTTAAAATCCCCGGAGAAGGGGTGGTCGGCGTCACCGATGCCGTCCCAGGAATCCGTGATCTCAATATCCTGTGTCAGCTGGAAGTAAAGGCCCGCCTGGTCTTCGCCTGCCGTGACCCACTCGTCCAGCAGGAACAGGTCTTCCTGGCTGGTCAAGAGATAGGGGTTACTCCGAGAGCCGTCGCCTTCCAGGCCGGAAACCCGGACTTCAATCTGTGCGGCAGCGTCCTCATATTGGACAGTGACGGCAGTATCCGCCGCGGTCAATCCCTCCGCGGGGGAGAAGGTCAGTTCCTCGGCCTTGGGTACCAGGGTGGTGCCGTCGGACAGGGTGACCTTGACCTCCAGGCCCGCGGGGTCGAAGATTTCCCTGGGCTGATATTCGGTTTTTTCCGGCGGCCGGGTGATTTCAATGGATTGAGCCGCCGGGGGCAGGGGAACCAGAGACAGAGTGTATTCGTCCTCATCATGCAGGCTCTTGCCCAGCAATGTCAGCTTCAGCTGGAAAAGCCCCTGGGAATCCCACTGGGGGGGGAAGGTGTATTGGTTATCTTCCAGAACGGTGCCGTTTACATAAACCTGATAATCCGCGGCGGGCTCCAGGGTCAGGGAGAGCTCACCGGAGGACGGCACTTTGGCTCCGTAGGTGTGGCAGTTGGGGGTGAATTCCGGGGTCAGAGCCAGCGCATTCCCCTGGGCGTCGGACAGGGACAGACCCTCCAGAGAACCGCCCTCCTCCATGAGCCCCAGAAATTCCAGCAGCGTTTCCCACAAGGACTTTTTGGGTGGCGCTTCCTCGGCGGGTTGGGTTTCCTCGGTGGTTTCCGCTGGGTCTGGGATTTCCTGAGACTGGGTCTCTGCTGTGGATTCCTCTGTTGTGGGCTGAGTCTCCGGGACAGTCGTCGGCACCGTTTCCGTGGGGGCGGTGCTGACGGTGGCGGGGACGGTCTCCACGGGAGCTGTTTCCACCGTGGGGGCCGTGGTAGCGGCTGCTTCGGCGGAATTTACCGTTTCCTCGGTCGCAGCGGCACTGTCCTCCGGAATGTGCTCGGTGGCTTCGGTGGCGGCTTCCGTAGTCTCCGCCGTAGTCTCCGGCACGGCAGCCGAATAGAGGGGCAGTTCCATTTCTGCCGCACCGGCACTCAGGGAGAGCACCGGCCCCATCAGAATCCAGGCGGCTAAAAAGCCAGCGAACCATCTGCGCATCGAAAAACTCCTTTCAGGCAAAAGAAAAAGCATCGGGAAAATGCCAATGCGACCGTTTTTATTCGCTCCCAAGGTGCCATCTTCCGCTCCTGAGAGCGTCCTCCGGACTCGATCATGGCTGATCTTCTGGCTCGCGCGTGGTAACGTCCGTGCCCCGCCTTCCCAGTTTCCCAGTGACCGGATCGCTCCGAAGGGGCACAGGCTCCGCGCCTACAGCATCGGGGATATGCTCCGGAATCTGACCGGATTTCCTGATCACCGCACCTGCCGCGAAAATGGGGCAGCGTGGGTGACGCCATGCAGCGTATTTGATTTGCGGGAGTATCTGTAAGTATCAGTATTTTACCCTTTTTTTATCGATTTGTCAACGGATTTTCCGGGATAATGGGGACAATTCCATGGCCAGGGCAGGAAGATAGTGCGGGTGCGGGAGCACCCCCGGCTCCCTTGTGTAAAAAGAAGCCAGCCGGCTCCCCGGAGGGAGTCGGCTGGCTGGTCAGGAATTTGCGTCTGAAGCGATTACAGCTTCGGGGGAGTCTCGATGGCCTCGACGATCTTCAAGGTGACGGAAGCGGACTTGTTCGTGCCGTCGGCGGCGGTGCAGGTGATCTTTACCTTGCCGGCCTTAATGGCGGTGACAACACCGTTTGCGTCCACGGCGGCGATCTTCTCATTGCTGCTCTTCCAGGTGTAGACATTTGCCGTGTTCTCAGGCAGGCTGGAAGCGGTCAGCTCCAGCGTGGTGTCCACAGAGATGGAAGCGGGCAGCTCGCCGCCCTTGGCGGAGATGGTGACCTTAGTGGTAGCGGGATAGACGGTGACCTCGCAGGAGGCACTCACGCCGCTGCCATCCAGTGCGGAGACGGTGACGGTCACGTTCACGGGCTCGGTGACAGCCTTGGTGCTGACCTTACCGGAACCGTTGATCTTGATGCCGTACTTGTTCTCGGACACGCTCCAGGCCAGCTTCTTGTTGGTGGTGTCGGCAGGACCAATGAGGGGCTTCAGGGTGACGGACTTACCGCCGGCCACGCTGACATCCACCAGCCCCAGAGACTTCATCAGTTTGACGATCTGGAGCTTGAAAGAGGCCTTCTTGCCGGAGCCATCGTTTGCGGTGGCGGTGATGGTTACGGTACCGGCTTTCAGGCAGGTGATCTTGCCGCTTGCGTCAATGGAGGCAACCTTGGCATTGGAGGACTTCCAGGTCACAGACTGCTCGGCAGACAGGGGGTAGACCTTGGCACTGAGCTGGATGACATTCCGATCAGCCATATCCCAGACCAGAGTGGTGTTCTCGGAAGCGTTGGGACGCTTGATCTCCACGCCGTAGGACAGGGGGTTAACGGTGATGTCCTGCTGGGCGGTGACACCGGAGCCGTCCTTAGCGGCAGCCTGAACGGTGACGGTGACAGGCACAGTCAGGTTCTTATTGGCGGTAACCACGCCGGAGCCGGAAATCTTGGCGTATTCGCTGCCTTCGGTGATTGCCCAGGCGACAGCCTTGTTGGCAGCCTCAGCGGGAGCCACGGCGGCGGTCAGGTTCAGTTTCTTGCCGGAGGCAACGGTGAAGGTACCGGTCTTGCTGCCGATGGTCAGGCTTTCCACCAGAGTGGTGACGCTGACGGTGACAGTTGCCTGCACCTTGCCGTCCACCAGAGCGGAGATGGTAGCCTTGCCCTTAGCATTGCAGGTGACCTTACCGGTTTCGTCCACGGTGGCAACCTTTGCGTTGGAGGACTTCCAGGTCACATTCTCAGCTTCCACCTCGGTGGGCACTTCGCTGGACACATCCAGCGTGTAGGCCTTCAGCGCAATGGTTTCGCCAATGTTGCGGATCAGGGTAGTCTTGGTCACATAGTCGGTGCCGGACTTGAGAATCAGAGTCTGGTTGGACTTGGGCAGGATGGTCAGGGTGATGGGTTCACTCTTGGCCTGACCGTCCTTGCTGGCGGCCACGACCTGCACGGCGTGAGGCTCGTTGACGGTCTTGGCGGTGACCTTGCCGTTGGCGGCGACGGTAGCGTAAACGCTGTCGGCGCTGTTCACCAGATGGAAGGTGACACCGGAGACGGTGGGCTTCACGGGCTCGGTGGTGGCCTTCAGGGTCAGGGACTTACCGGAGCGCAGGACGGTGGTCTCAGGCTCGGTAATGGTGACGCTCTGGGTCAGCAGACCGACCTGAACCTTCACGGAAGCGGACTTCTTGCTGCCGTCGTTCGCGGTGGCGGTGACGGTGACAGTGCCGGTGCCGGCCACATACCGGACGGTGCCGTCCTCAACGGTGAGCACCTTGGTGTTGGAGGACTTCCAGGTGATGCCTTCCTTGCCATCGGTGGGATAGAGCTTCGCGGTGAGGGCAAGCTCAGCGCCCTCAGTACCGTTCAGGTACAGAGTCTCGCCGGTGACATTCTTGTCGCCGCTGTGAATCTCGACCAGGCTCACGGGCGGATAGATGGTAATGGTGTGCATGACGAAGCCGGAGTAACCGTTCTTCAGAGCACCCAGGAAGGTGACGTCGTGCTTGGAAGCAACCACATAGGATTTCACGGTGCCGTCGGCGGTGACGGTGGCGTAAGCCGCGTCATCGGGGTTCTCCAGAGCCCAGGTGATGGAGGAGGCGGGGATGGTCTTGCCGGTTTCCCGATCCACGGCGGTGAGTTTCATGGACTTACCGCCGATCAGGGAGGTGCTGGTGCCTTCGGTGACCTCACCGGTGATATCCCGGCTGCTCAGCTTCAGCAGATAGATGGTGGGCTCCATGTCGCCGGACTGGACAATGACACGAACCAGGGTGTTGTCCTTGGTAATGGCAATGGCCTTGCTGGCGGCATCGGAGGCAATACGCTGATCGTTGACGTAGATGTTCTCCGCGCCGCCGGCGACAGAGATGGACACGGACTTCATGGGCAGGGTCAGCTCATAGGTCTGCTGGCCGGCCACGGGAGTCAGGGTGTAGTTGGTGGCGCCGTCGGAGAAGGTGATGGCGGTGGGAGCGGGGGTCTGGCCCACGGAAGCACCGGTGGAGCTGGCCCGGTAGACTCTGGAAACCTCGGTGGACTTCTCGTTGGCAGCACCGGCAACAATGTTGGAGGCGGTGACCACCTTCACATAGTGGAAGGACTTGCCGGAGACGTTCACGGGGTTGCCGTTGCCGTCGACGGCCCAGGCCAGGTCGAAGCCGGAGCTCTCGACCTTGTAGTCATCGTTGTAGCCGTAGGGGTTGTCGGTGCCGTTTTGCATGACATCAACGTAGCCGAACTTGGCACCGCTGGAGTAGGTGCTGAAATCATCCGGGCCGACGATACCCTTGACACTGGGGATCAGGATGCCGGACAGGGTGATGGTATCGCTGTCTACCAGGTCATTCAGGAAGTAGACATCAGCGCGGGGCCACTGGAAGGTACGGTTCGGAACACTGGTATCGGTGTTGCCGTAGTTGTCGGACCAGTGGAGGCCGGAGCCGCTTCTGGTATAGGTGACGGTATAGTCCCAGATGGCGTTGGTGTAGTGCTGAGAACCGGCCAGGGCATACCAGGTGTTGCCGTCCTCGGAAACCCAGACCTGACCAGGCTCCATGGAGCCGAGACCGGTGCCGGTGGAGGTGTCCACGAAGGCGTTGCCGTCGACGTAGAAGTCAACACCGTACTGGTTGGTGGGATCGTCCTTCAGGCCGTCTTCAAAGTAGAAGGTGGCGTAGCCGCCGAAGTTACCCAGGGACTTGAGGGTGCCGCCAAGTATGTTCTCGCCGTAAAGGCCGAAGGCCTGGGAGGCGCCGTTGGAATACTGGCTGTTGATGCACAGGTAATCCGTCAGCTTGTCCGCGCCGTTCTTGACCCGCTTGGAGGAGGAGAAAACGTAGGTCTGGGTCAGACCGTTCAGGGTCACGTTGACCTTCTGCTCGGAGGAGGTCAGCTGCAGGGTGTAATTGCCGTCCTCGTCGGCGGTCAGAGCCTTGGTGCCGAGCTTGACCGTGCAGCCCTCACCCACGGTGAAGGTCAGGACGGGGTACGCGGCGGAATCGGTGGGGATGGAGAGCCGATAGGAGAAGGCCTCAGGATCGAAGGCGGGATACCAGTCGCCGTCGGTGGCGGTGGCGGTGGTGATTCTGGGCTGCTCCACCTGGGGCAGCTGCTCGACCCAGAAGGTGTAGGTCGTGCCGACCTGGGTGTACTTGGTACCGTCAACGGTGACGTTGCCGGATTCGCTGGGAACCAGCAGCTTTTCCTTGCTGGCGGTCATCTCCGGGTAGGCGTTGCCCGCGGCGAAGTAAGCGTCGTCGCAGACGACCTGGACGGTGAGCTTGACCTCGGCGTTCTTGCCTTCCTCAGTGACCTCAGGGAAGGTGATCGCGTCGGTCTGGCCGCCGCCCTGGGCCAGTTCCTTCCAGGTGATGCCGTCATCGGTGGAGTAACGGACATGGACGTAATCGGTCTGGCCCTTGAGCAGAGCCGCGAAGTCGGCACGGCCGTTCTGCATGAAGGCCCGGTAGTAGTACTTGGAGTTGGTCCAGGTGTAGGTGCTGTTCTTCACACCGGTCTCGCTGGCCTGGAACAGGTAGCCTTCGGCCTTGTCCAGATACAGAGTGGAGGACAGAGCACTGCCGTCGGCGGCGTACAGGCCTACCTTGGGGCCGCCGCCCCAGGAGCTGTTCGCGCCCAGGGTCTTGGTGGTGTCCCGGACACGGGTGATCTCCAGGGTGTAGATGGACTTGACATCCTTGTTGGTCTTATCCGTCAGCGTCAGAGTGACCAGGGTGGTGCCGAAGGGCATACCGGGCAGCTGGGTCTGGGTCGCGGAGGGGATGGGAATGCTGACAGCTTCGCCGTCTTCGTTGGTATAGGTGGCAACGCAGTCCAGCTTGTCGCTATCGTACAGGGTGCCCTTGTTGATGGTCAGGATCTTGGTGCTGTAATTGCTCAGCTTAATGCCGGTGTAATCCTTCTGATTGACATCGTACTTGAAGGTGGAGGAATTGATGCCAAAGAGCGCCAGCTTCTCGAAGGTGGGATTCTGGCTGTCGGAAACCACGGCCAGGATGCCGCCCTTGGTGCCCTTGTCATCGGTGGCGGTGATGATGACACTGCCCACGGCGTGGGCGGTGACGACACCGTTCTCGTCCACGGTGGCGATGGTCTCATCGGCACTGCTCCAGGAGGCCACGGTGCGGCCGCTCTCGGTGTAGGCCTTGAGCTGGGTGGTGGGGGCCTTATTATCGGAGGTCAGCTCCAGATAGACCTTACCCTGGCCGCCCTGGTCGTTTTCAACGGCCACGCCGGTGACGTTGATGGTGGCGGTATCGGTGAGCTTCTCCACGCCCTCGGGGCTGACGTTCACGGTGAGCTTGACATCCACCGTGCCAGGCCGCAGGACATTCATTTCCAGAGAGCCGGAGGTGGTGTCCGGCTTGATGAGCTTCATGACACCGTCGGGAGCCTGGACTTCCCAGCTGTTGTAGTTGGTCACGCCGCCGATGACGGAGACCTTCTTTACGGACTGGCCGTCAGTGCTCAGCGCAACGTTCTGGTTCTTATAGTAGTCGGTGATGGCGTAGAACTTAACGTCAATGATCATTTTGCCGCTGGACACATTGGAATCCAGAGCGGAGACAGCGGACACATAGGTGTAGCTGGCGGAATTGATGGTGTAGATACCGGTTTCGGTATCAAACTTGCCGCCATAAGCACCCTCATTCTTCCAGATGACGGGAGTTTCCTCACCGTTTTCGTCCACAGCTTTCAGCCGCATGGTGGTACCCTGCTTGACAGCGTAGGTCACGCCGCCAAGGGCATTGGTGCTGGTGGAGGGGAAGGAGTAGGGATAGTCGGAGGTCAGGGTAATGCTCTTGGGCACCGCCTTGACGGAGACTTCCACAATCTTGCTGGTGGCGGATTCCAGACCGGTGCTGGAAGCCACGGCGTAATAGTAGAAGGTGCCCAGGGCATCACTGGGGATGGTCAGGGTGGCTTCGGTAGCACCGGCCACGGCCTTGCCGCCCTCGGTGGAGGCGGTGGTGTTCACATACCACTGATAGTTGATAGCAGGGGAGTCGGTCACATCCTTGGTGTAGCCGGCCTCTACCGTCAGAGTATTCTGGGTGTTCTGACCGATGGTCAGAGCTTCTCCGGTCAGGTCGGTCTTCCACAGCAGAGCCTTGCCCTTCTCCATGGAGACGGTGACGGTATAGGTCTTGTCAAAGCCGCCCTTGGCGGTGGAGGTCAGGGTCAGAACGCTCTCTTCCGCACCGGGAACCAGCTTGTCAAGGCGCACCCACTTGCGGTTCTGCTCCGCGGTGAGGGTCTTGGTGACGCCGTGGAAATTAAAGCCCGCGGTGCAGTAGTCGATGTACTCCACTTTGACCCACAGACGCCGGGCTGCTTCTTCTTCCACGAAGTCCAGAGGCTCCACGGTGTAGTCCATGGTGTCGTGGACAAATGTGGGATTCAGGGTCAGCTCCCGGATGGTGTCCTCGGAACTGCCGATGCCCAGGTGAACCTCGATCAGATCGGTTTCCTTCAGGACATCGCCCACCTGGAACACATTCAGGGCGGTCATCGCCTCATCCACGCCGGTGATGACGAAGCAGGACTTCTTGTTGGCCAGCTCCTCGGGGATATGAAGGGAGATCTTGCCGTCCTTGCCGGAGATCTTGCCGGTGATCGGGTTAATCTTGCCGGTCTTCATATCCATGGTGGCCAGCTGCGCACCCTCAACGACCTCAACGGGGTCGCCGTAGGCGGCGTAGTTGCTCTTGACGACCAGGTCAAGATCGGTGTTCGCGTAGAAGGTCTGGCCGGTCAGGGGCTTTCCGTCGGCGGTTTCCAGCCAGATGTACTTGTCCAGGTAGTAGGCGGTATCCTCACACACGCCGAAGGTGACGTAGTCGCCGTCTGCTACCTTGGTCTGGTTGATCATCAGGCCCTTGCCGTCAGAACCGGCGGCCTGCTTGCCATTGACCAGGATGGTCAGATTGAGGGATTCCTCGCCCATGCGCTTGGTGATCCAGTTGGCGTCACTGATGGCCAGGAAGTCCGTAGCGTTCTCGGGGGTGAACTGATCGAAGAAGGTCAGCTCGTGGGCACAAACCAGCACGTCCAGAGCGGACACGCCGTCCTCAACCAGATCCCTGTAGCCGTAGCTCTCGGCCAGGTTGCTGGCAATCTTCTCGTCGAAGGCGAAAACCTTCTGATTGCCCGCTTCCTGATAGCTGAAGGTCACGTTGGCGTAGGTCACGACAGTGCCGGTGACGGTAACCACACAGTAAGGAGCGGTCAGAGGCGCGATTACGGTAATGATTTCATTGCCGTTGCCGCCTGCCCAGTTGGCAATCTGGGTCTGAATCTCGCCGGAGGCGGAGATGATGTAGGTACCGGCTTTGTTCAGGGTCAGGGTCACGTTGCCGTTTTTGTCGGTGACGGCACCGTCAATGGCGGTGAACTTGCCGTCTTTCCAGATGCCCACCTGGGCACCGGCCAGATTGCCGGGGTTGTAGCCGCCCACGGCCATGGAGGAGCCGCCCTGAAGATTCAGGGTGAAGGCCTTACCGGCCTGGGCGGCGACTTCGGTCTGGGTGAAATAGCAGATTGCGTCAGACCAGTTTTTCTCATCGGTAAAGACACAGCAGTACAGCTTGTCACCCTGAGCCACGGTACTGGTCTTGTCGGCCACGCCCATAGACAGAGCCGCATTGTTCTTCAGGAAATAGTAGCTGCCCACTGGGGTGGTGGTTACGTTCCACAGCTTCTGAACAAAGCCCTTAACGATTTCATAACCACCGGGGCAGTAGGTTTCGTGCAGAGCTACCAGAGCCTCATCATAGGTCAGGATGCCGTCACTGTTCCGGTCGGTGACGGTAACGGGCAGCCCAATGGCGGCCTCGCCGTCAGCGGTGGTGGCCAGAACGCCCTTGTTGCTCACGGTGAAGGTGACCTCGGCGTTAGCCGCGGGCTCCACGGAGCTGCCCTTGACGGTGACGATGCAGTAAGGCGCGGTGATCCGGCACTCTATGTCGTAGCCCTCGTCGTCCTCACCGGTCAGAATGCCGTTGGCGGTGACGATGTAGGTACCGGCCTTGGCAAAGCTCAGGGTCACGGTGCCGTTGGCAGCGGTCTTCGCACCGGTGATAGCCTGGAAGCTGCCGTCCTCCCAGGTGCCCACGGAAATGCCATAAGCATTCAGGTAGGTATCACGGCCGCCACTCCAGTATTCACCGGCGGCCTTCAGGGTCAGGGTGAATTCCTTGCCGGCTTCGACGGTGACCTCGGTCTTGTCGAAGTGGCTCAGGCAGTCGGATAGGTCAACCGTATCCTCCACAGAGGCGGCATACAGCTTGTCGCCCTCGGCGACGGTGCTGGTGCTGTAGTTGACAGCCTTCGTCAGAACCTTATCGTTCTTGACGAAGGTAGGGCCGGTGACGGCCTTGCCCCACAGCTTAGTGACGGAGGTGGTGACGGTCTTGTAACCGTCCGTGCCGTCCGGGCAGTAGGTCTCGTGGAGGGCGACCAGCGCCTCGTCATAGGTCAGAATGCCGTCGGAGTTGACATCCGTTACGGTAACGGGCAGCTCCACCGCTGCTGTTCCGTCGGAGGTCTTTGCCAGCACGCCCTGCTGGCTGACGGTGAAGGAAACCGTCACAGGGTCGGCGGCTTCCGCCATTACGTCCAGAGTTTCCTCGGTCTCCTCGGTGGGAGCCTCGGTCTCGGGAGCCTCCGTAGCGGGAGCCTCGGTTTCCGGGGCCTGCGTAGGGGCTTGGGTTTCGGGGGCCTCCGTCTCGGGAGCCTCCGTTACCGGCGGCTGTGTCTGGGGTGCTTCCGTCTCAAGGACAGGAGCCTCCGTCTCCTCCACAGGTGCCGATATGGTTTCCTGCGCCGCTTCGTCCGCGAAGACGCTGGTGGGGATCATACCGACCAGCATCACGAGGGTCAGCAGCAGTGCCAATATCCGTCGTTTCATAGAATACTTCCCTTCCGCCGAGCACCCCAAGGAATGCCCGGCAATTTATCGCCAGGGCTTTCGCCATTGACTACGAAACAAAAGCGGTGATATTCCCGCAAAATGAGAATATCACCGCAACCATTATCAGCAACACTCTGACGAAACAGTAGGTCTCCCGACTTGCGCCTCAAGCAAAATCAGTCCTGCCTTCTCAGGTTTCCCCAATGACCGGCTTTCGCCAACGGGCTGATTTCTAAACGCACACGGTATTGGTCAATGCGGGGCTCGTCCCCATTCCCTTGTTAAGCGCCTGCGCCTGACGGATAGCCGCCTTTGCGAACGCAGTGCCTCTGCTCGTGTTTTTTGTGGCATCACTCCAAAATTGAGCAATGCCCATGTAAATCCATATTGGTAGTATAATACCGATTAACGGATTTGTCAATGCCGGGGTTCCCATCCATTGGACTTTTTGCGGAAAATTACCAGAAGAGGGAAAATGCTGCCCCGATAAGGACAGCATTCGATGAAAAGAAGCAGGTGAGAAATAGAATGTCATTGCGAACCAGCCGAACACGCTGGTGTGGCCCCCTCCGGGGATTCCCTCCGGTCACAATCCGTCCCCCCAAAGCCTTCCCCTCCGGGGAAGGTGGCTCGCGCGTCCCCCGCAAGCGCGAGACGGATGAGGGCCTCGCCGCTCACTATGGGAGAGGTGCCGGAGGCGGAGAGGGCTTTGCTTTACCCTCTCAGTCGGCTTCGCCGCCAGCTCCCCCAAAGGGGGAGCCAAGGGGCAATGACAGTGAGATTTAACAGTTGCCCGCCAGCAGCCCGGAGATGTCCAGCATTTCTCCCATTTTCCGGTCACCGTCGCCGTAGTTCAGATCCGGCTTCAGCCCGGCGGAGGGGGTGAAGGTCAGCTCGCCGATTTGCAGCTTTCCGTGATTGACGAAGAAATCAATCCGCACATAGGGAAAGTGCGTGGCAATGATCCGGCAAATCCGAACCATGTCCACCAGCAGCTCCGGCTCGATTTCCAGGTCACTTTTCTGAGAATACTTTCCAAAGTTCAGGGGGTGGCCCTCTACATCATAATAGACAAACCGCTTGGTGGTAAGATTCCTGTCCTGACAGACCTCCAAAATCTTTGGATCGCCATTCATGCAGTGAATTTTGTAGTCCGTCGGAAGAAAATGGGCACTTTCAATGTATTTTTCGCACAGAATCCGCTTTTCTCCCCTATCATAGTGGGGCTCGGCGTAATAGCGGCCAAAGCGGGTGCGCTGCCACTGACGCAGCAAAGCCTTGGCACGGCCCTTGTCCAGGTGGGATTTGTCCCGGCAGATGATGTTGTGGCCGCAGCCGTTGGAGTCCTTCAGCGCAAATTTGTCGGGCAGGGCATCCCAGTCAATTTCCTCCGGCGTGTCCCAGACCCCTATCAACTCCGACAGATAATTGCCCAGGCTCAGGTTTTCCAGAAAGCTCCGCACGGCGTATTTGTCGCTGCATTGGATAATCCGTTCATTTTCCGGGCAGTAGAACAGCTTGTACCAGGTGATTTTCTCGGTGAAGGTCTGGGGATCTGCCAGGTGGAGAGGCCGTCCCATGGAAATCCGGTAATAAATTTTCGAAATACGCTTGGCTCCAAGGAGCACATAGGCGGCACACTGGAGCTGCCGCCGCATCCGATAGGTGAAATTGCCCTTGGAGGTCACCGTCACATAGTCATTGCAGATTTTTGATTGCCGCATGAAACCACAACCTTTCTTTCGAACGGAGAAATTGTTGTTTCAGGATTTCCGTTATACCGCAGACCGCCAGGGCCTCCTGGTCGCTGAGGGCGGAGATGTCCAGAAAGCGCTTGTCCCCCGGCACAGCAGGCAGTCTACCGTCACGCCGAACAGAACGGAGATGCGCGGCATGACTTCGAAGGAGGGCTGGCGGATGTCGGTCTTGCAGCTGGAACTACATCTGCCGCAACAACCTGCGTCCACACGTTTCCCTGGGGGATGTCCCCACCTCTGGTTGCGTGACTGTTATTTGTTTCTAAAATTTTTGCCTAAGATGTTGTAACAATTTATGCTTGACTTCTTTAATTTTTCCTTTGCTGAATTTACATCCGGAAGCTGCGTCTATTACCCAACTATAGTATATCATATCATTGCTAATAATTGTACTACTATATTTAAAAATTAGTAATTATTAACTGACTTACGGAAAATGTTGAGAAGGCAGTGAAAAGCACGGAAAAAGGCCACTGACTTTCATCAGTGGCCTTAGGAAAATATGCAATCAGTACATCTTCGCACCGGCGGGGATTCATAGCCAAACCGCAACCTCCTTGTGCTTAGAGTATATGAAGTTTTGGCTTTATCTTGTAGTTTGCGAATATCCGTATAAATAGAAAAAAACCTATTATATCAATTTTTTCTTGATTTAATCATAAAAAATGCTATACCAGCAACTATTATGTATCCGAACAATGAAATAACAGATGATTCAATTCCAAACTCACCACCTGTGATGGCGAAATCTTTTGAATTAAGTACATATGTCATTATAGAATATTTATCCATTTTTTCCCCAATAGCTAATCCTCCACCAATAATCACAACGTTCCAGATAGCATGAACGATTCCACTATTCCAAACGGAACCACTTTCTATTGCAATCATCGAAAACATAACGCCTACCATCGTTCCGGCGATAATTACTAATAAACAACTGCCTATTGAAAAGTCCTGTCCAAGAACATGTACAATACCAAATAACATTGATGGAGCAATTATGGCCACCTTAATGTTCCATCTTTTCTTTAATGCATTAAGTATAACTCCTCTAAACACCATTTCTTCAACAAATCCAGCCGCTATTCCGGTAAATGCAACCCCTGCACTTAAAGTATTGAACATCTGATTTCCATTCATATTTGAGGATACATACTTACCGTTGAATATTAAAAGATAACTTCCTTTTATAACAAATGGTAATAATACAGCTATTAAAATCCATCTTATTTTAATAGCAAATTTAGGCATTCCGAAATCCGAAGTCGGCAATTTAATAATTTTGCTAATAAACATTTTCAGAATAAGATATGTCAATCCAGCATATATCATTCCAGCGATAATATTACAAATGCCAGTTGGAATTTTTATTATAACAAATATACTTGCAATGGATTGTGCAATAATCTGTGTGATTATTAAAATAAATATGGCAACAAATGATGTGCTAATTGCTTTTTTTGTACTCATTTTATTTCTCCTTTATAACTTTCGATTTGTATTTCTGTTTGTTTTAAAAATGGGCAACTCCGATTGGAATTGCCCAC
>ERZ827452.2027-NODE-2027-length-16537-cov-2.949157_pt1 | contig 16537 bp, 17 predicted proteins | sample MGYA00519866_ERZ827452 | MGnify/ENA primary metagenome ERZ827452 (study PRJEB31778, sample SAMEA3449307) | human gut metagenome | biome: human gut; feature: human-associated habitat; material: faeces | place: United Kingdom | collected 2010/2012 ... | reverse complement strand
TAATTTCTATGTAGATAAGTCAGATTTTATCCGTGAATGGTGGGAAAATCAGGATGATGTTACGCTAATAACAAGACCACGCCGTTTTGGAAAAACATTAAACATGGATATGCTAAAATGTTTCTTTTCAGTTGAATATAAGGACAGGGGAGATTTGTTTGAGGGACTGGATATATGGAAAGAAAAAAGTATCGTGAAATTCAGGGAACATATCCGGTTATATTTATGAGTTTTGCGGGGATAAAGTCTAATACTTTTAGAGATGCTAAGAATGATATGGTTGCTATTATAAACGAAACCTATAAGAGTCATGCGTATCTTTTGGAGAGTGATATTTTGTCTGAAGCAGAAAAAAATTTCTTTAAGAAATTAGATGAGTATTCAAAAGATATAAATGCAAATAAAAATATCTCAAGTGAGACCATATATAGAGCTATTAACAATCTTTCATGTTTTTTAAACAGATACTATAAAAAGAATGTAATAATCCTTTTGGATGAATACGATACACCAATGCAGGAAGCATATGTAAATGGATATTGGGATGAGATTGTTGCATTTACAAGAAGTGTTTTTAGCACTTGATAAATATGAATTGTCAGAAAAAAAGCAAAGCGTAAAAGAGTGGTATGATGGATTTACTTTTGGAAACAAAAATGATATATATAATCCGTGGTCGATACTTAATTTTATTAAAGCAAGAAAGTTTGGTTCATATTGGGCAGACTCCAGTTCAAATGGACTTGTAAATAAGTTAGTAAAGACAGGGTCACCAAATCTTAAAAAGACAATGGAGATACTTATTGAGGGTGGAGTTATAGAGAAAAGGATAGACGAACAGATAGTTTATAATCAGCTTGAAAAGAGAGAAAATGCTGTATGGAGTCTGTTGCTTGCAAGTGGTTATCTTAGGGTTGTCAAGATTAGATATGAAGGAGATTTTAGAAAAAGATATTATACATTAAAATTAACAAATAAAGAAGTTGAGCAAATGTTCGAGATAATGATAGAAGAATGGTTTGACAATGGATCTAATATGACAGGTGATTTTATTGAAGCAATGCTTGCGGGTGACCTTTATGCCATGAACAGTTATATGAATGATATAGCACTTGATACATTCAGCAGTTTTGATGTTGCAGGAAAAGAAGAATCAAGAATACGCCCGGAGGATTTAGCCTCATGCTACGACTGTAAAGGAGTAGCTAATGGCTTAAGTTTGAACGATAGTTCAAACTTGTATGCGATGACTAGAAAGTCATCGCGTTTTTACCATGGATTTGTACTTGGACTTATGGTCGATAAAAGAGAAGACTATATAATAAAGTCAAATAAAGAGAGTGGTTTTGGACGATACGATGTAATGATGATACCGAGAGATACAGAAAATAGCAATTTACCGGGATTGATACTTGAATTTAAAGTTATCAATCATTCGATGGAAAAATCACTAGAAGAAACGGTAAAATCTGCATTGCAACAGATAGAAGAAAAGAAATATGATACAGAGCTGTTAAAAGCGGGAGTGAAAAAAGAAAATATCAGACATTATGGATTTGCATTTGAAGGAAAAAAAGTTTTAATAGGAACAGACGAATAAAATTTTGCAATGACAGATAAAAAATATAATTGCTAAAAATTACATTTTTATTGACAAAAGTTACAATTAAATATTTTTCAAAAAAGACTTTGTTATACTAAATCTAAAACAAGGATGTAGTAAACAGAGTCTTTATTTATTATTTTATGTAAGTATATTAGGCAAAACAGTAATAGTGTTATGATTAAGTAGCAGAGCGGATTGAGAATATCTGTTTAACTTAATGATTTTACAGAAGTTAAGGAGGAAATTTCAATGACTAAAAAAGAATATGAAAAGAAGATATTTAATCCACAGCACAAGAAAGATTATGGACCTGCATGGTTAAAGTTTCCGGCGGCTTTTGGTGGATTTATTAGCATTATGATTGTATTTGATGCATATGTACAAGAAAAATCAGTATTAAGGGTATGGAGACAGGAAATGTATGGAAAACCTATATGGACATTATTATATTTATTTTTAATAGGGTGTTTTTTGGTAAGGGTATATTATGACATAAGGAGATATTTAGATTTAGATTCAGAATACAAAGCGAATATGATGTCGATGAATTCGTCAGAACGAAAAATATCAAATGTAACTGCTGCAAAAAATTCGGTAAAACCAAAATTTTGTTCTTCATGTGGTAGAGTACTTGGTGACAAATCATGGAGAGACGGCTACTGTGAATCATGCGGAACGAAATTATAAAACAGTAGATGTTGATATTATAATATATAGAGGTGGAAAATTATGAAGTTAAAAAGAATAATATTTTTAATGTGTATATTTACAATATTTCTGTTGTGTGATAAAAAAGCTAGTGCGGCATATAAATTTAACAAAAGTAAGATTGTTGTAAAAGTTGGTGAGTGTAAAAAGTTAAAATTGATTGGAAATGCTTCAAAGATTAAATGGACTTACAAAAACAGTAAAATTGCCACAGGAAGAATTTCAGATATATCAAAAACTTCAGAAAAGGTAAATAAAATTGTTGGACGCAGAGTAGGAAAAACAAGTATATCAGCTAAAGTAAATGGTAAAATATTAAAGTGTACTATTATAGTAAAAAAAGCAAAGGGAAATATTACGAAAAAGCAGGCTGTAAAAAAAGTAAAAACTTTTATGGGTAGTGAATATGCCTATGTCTCAACTGCTGATACTCCATATAAATTTAAAGGAAAAAAATACTGGGCTATAAAAATAAGTGAGTTTGTACAAGACCATTTTACTAACTTAGGATATTACTTTGTATCAAAAGATGGAACTGTTTTCTGTGAGGGTATTTTTTCTGGAGATGATATTGTCTTGTATTGATTATATAGAATTATAAATGAAAAGAGTTTGTATTTATAAGTATTAGATTATGACAGAGTATAAAAATTTAAAATCTAATATATAAATTTAGTAAACAGAGTATTAATTTGTTTATATAAAGTCTTTTACATTGAATAAAATAATTTATAAAAGAGAAAGTGAGGTTATGATTTATATGAAGAAAAGTATCAAGTTAAATGTATTAGTTGTTGTTTGTATGGTTTCTATATTATTTGGAAACTTAAATTTGAAAAATGTTGATGCAAAAAAGCATATAACATTAAGTAAAAAGTCTGTTACATTGAAAAAAGGAAAGATGATAAAAGTAAGATTGATTGGAGCAGCAGCCAAAAAAGTAAAATGGCGTAGTTTGAATAAGCGTGTAGCAGTAGTAAAAAATGGAAAAATTATGGCAAAGAATGTAGGCAATACTGCTGTTGTTGCTAAATATAAAAATAAAAATTATAGAAAACAAATAGACAAGGAAGCATATCAGTATGGTGATTTCGTTAATTATGAATTTGATGATAGGGAAGAATTTATTCTCAAAAGTGTTGTCTTTCAAATAATTGACGAGATTGAATTTGATATAAATGATATCAATCACAAGTTAGAACATATAAATGGTTTAACAGAAGTGGATGAAATTAAAGAACAAGTTTCTGAATTAAGTACGAAATTATATTAGTAAGAGAGAATAACATATTGAAAGAGAGGTACATATATGCCAGTACATGATGATTTAGGCGTTAGGATGAAAACATTTTATGAGCAGATTCCTAAGACAAAATTAATGAGAAGGTGTCCAGTTGCTATCCGCATTGACGGAAAGGCGTTTCATACATTCACAAGAGGATTCCAGAAACCGTTTGATGAAGTGCTAATTAAGTCAATGCAGGGAACAATGAAATACTTATGCGAGAATATTCAAGGCTGTGTTCTTGGTTACACACAGTCAGATGAGATTACATTGATTCTTGTTGATTATAAGAAGCTCACATCTTCAGCATGGTTTGATTATGAGGTGCAGAAAATTTGTAGTATTACAGCAAGTATGGCTACGATGGCATTTAATAAATTTTTTGAAAAGTATGTTGACGAATATAGATTTAGTAAATGGGATGGTGTTTCAAAATATGAGGATGGTACATGGGGATATATTCAGACATTACTAAATGCAGTTGATAAGGGTGCAATGTTTGATGCTCGTTGTTTCAATATTCCAAAAGAAGAAGTAACAAATCTTTGCTATTGGCGACAAGATGATGCTTCACGTAATTCGATTCAAATGGTAGGACAGGCTAATTTCTCTCACAAAGAATTACATAAAAAGTCACGTAACGATATTCAGGATATGCTTATGACTCAAAAAGGTATTAATTGGAATGATTTTCCAACATACCAGAAGAGAGGAAGCTGCTGTATTAAAGAAGAGTATGCTGTTAATGATAATGGCGAAGAAGTAAAAGTTGATTGTGTAACAGATGTGGATGAACCGATAAAGAGTGTTACATTTAGGAGTCGTTGGATTATTGATACAGAAATTCCTATTTTCAAGGGCAAAGGTAGAGAATATATTGATAGATTGGTATTTGTTGGTGAAGAGTAAATAATATACTATATATAGTGATTGCAAAATACTATAAACACTATATATAGTATGAAAACTAAGACCAAAGGAAACTGACATTTCTTGGTGCAGAATGGAGAATATTATTATGGAATATAAAAGAGGTCGTAGAGCATGTCTTAATTTGATACGAGATCCAGTAGATAATTACATAGAACATAAAAATGAAATCGAAGAAGTTCTTAAACCATTCACAGTAGTTCCACGAAATAAAATATCTAAAGTAGATACAGACCAATGGTTATATATTAGTTCGGCTTGGCGAGATAAAAAGTATGTAAGAGCTGTCGAGATTTGTAAAGGTAGTAAGATTTACAGTACAGACGAAAATGACCTATACAAATTAGACAAAGAATTGAATGAGCTTGGATTTAAGACAAGAATGGGTAGAAATTGTGATACAGAAACTTTAAGTATCGCAGTCTTGGAAGAACCTGAAGAGGTGGAAAATTGAAAATATGTGTAACAGGTCACAGACCAAATAAATTATATGGATATAATCTATCTGATCCACGTTGGCAGAGATTAAAAGAGCAGTTCAAATCAATTTTAAAAGAGAATAATTATACAGAAGCAATTACAGGAATGGCTCTTGGAGTTGATACGGTGTTTGCATTGGCAGTATTAGAATTAAAAAACGAAGGATATAATATTAAGCTGCATTGTGCAATCCCTTGTAAAAATCATTCCTGTAAGTGGATTAAAGAAAGTGTTGACCAATACAATTACATTCTTTCTAAAGCAGATATCGTCAAGTTGGTATCTGATGAAGAATATAAGCCTTGGTTAATGCAGAAAAGAAATGAGTATATGGTTGATTTAGCTGATAAAGTTATTGCAGTTTGGGATGGCTCAAAAGGTGGAACAGCAAATTGCGTAAAATATGCTGAGAAGGTTGGTAAAGAAATTATCAGAATTGAACCATAAAACAGAGAATATATAGATAGAGGTGAAAAATGTGATTCAGATAATTGAGACAAATTTGAGCATTGACAAAGATGACACAATAAGAGATCATCAGTCACGAATTGTTGAAGTTGAAGATTGGGATACATATTGCAAAGCATTTGAAGAATATAATGGTGAAGCTGTTTATTTTAAGTCAAAGTCTATGCGTGGTTACAGTATCTTATCGAATTGCACAATGACAGATTTGATATATGATGACATTCATTTATCTTGTATGATCTTACACCAATCAGGTTTTATTACGAAGAAACTTGCATATAGAATTGTTTTATAATCTATGATTCATTCGAATCACAATTTCCAATAAAAATGAAAATCGAATAGAGAATAAACATATAGGGGAATCTTATGTGGATTAACAGAACAAAATATGAAGTTGAAAAACTGAAATATAGACAGAGAATATCTTATTTAGAGAATCTTATCTGCCCATGTGAGTCACATGATTATGTTGAAATAGCTCACGAAATTATAGACGAACATAGTTCAGTAAAACACATTTTTAGATGTAAGAAATGTGGAAAATTACACGATGAATTAAGTTGATTGTAAATCACTGTTTCATTAGGATTTTGAGGAGGTGAGAATATGAAGTGTCCTAATTGTGATAGAGAAATGGATAATAAAACCCATTGTAAAATGGAAGAGTTTTATCATTGGGAAGACGAAGAGATTTATTATCAGAAAGTTGAACATGAAAAATTTGTTTGTAAGTCGTGTAAAATTACATATTTGGATGGTGAATGGAAGATTCCTGAGAAATATAATCCAACAGAAAAACAGAAAAAGACAATATTATTTATCAACAATCACTTAGGCATGGATATTCAACCTCTTACGAAACATCAATGTTGGTTAGATATTGGCAAGTATTTTGAAAGAGCTAAGAGAACTCCATTACATGATGACCAATATTATATTGATATGCAAGAGTATTGCGGTATGGACGAAAGTGATTTCTGCTAAATAATATCTAATCAGTCTTGAACAAATCAGTTCAAAAATTCCAAAACAAGATGTCACGAATAATATATAAAATCCGTGACAAACAAGAGAATAAGTTAGTGAGGAGAATATGTTGGTCGTTTTAATGAGTGTTCATATTATTGGAGCAGCAATTGCTATTTACATTCATTGTAGAGATGGAACAATGGAACAGGCTTCAAAATATGGTGATGGTATTAGATGGGCAAAACCATCAGATGTTATATTTCAGGATTGTTTATTATGGGAAGTCCAGTTAATAATCTACATGATGGGTTTTATAGAAGACAGTATAAATAGTCAATTCAGCAAATATTTTCAGTGAACAAATCGTTCAAAATTTCCAGTAAACAAGAGAATAAATAAATGCGGAAAGCATTTGTATGGGTGGTAAACAGCATACCCTTGAGATTGTGCACTCAAAAATCACTGATTATACATAGATGTTTATATAAATTAACTTCTGTGTTCCGTCCATTTGGGCGTTTAGATAGATTGTTTTATTAACAATATTTACATAAATTTTTTAATTTTAAGGAGGAAAAATTTTAATGAAAGAACTCAAAAATTTAGTAACAGTAACAGGAAAGCTTGTAAAGAACAACATCGAGGAGTTTACTACAAAGAAGGGTGAGGAAGCTATCGGAGGAAGTCTCGTATTAAGAACTGCTGACGATAGTGAGCATGAAATCAATTTCTTTGCTTACAAGTATAAGAAGGATGAGAATAAGAATTTCACTTCTGAGGAGAGTTATTTCTACAAGCAGTACACAGATGCAATGAATCTCAAGGATATTGAACATTGTGCAGAGGGAGAGACACCTGACATTATCTCTATTACAGATGGTATGTTTACAGCAAACGATTTCAAGGGTAACGATGGAAATGTTGTATCTACAAATAAGATTTCAGCAAGATTCATCAATAGAGTTGAGCCAAAGGATTATGAGAGTACAGTTCTCGAAGCTAAATTTGAGGTAGAAGGTATTATCGAATCTATCACTGATGAGGTTGTTAAGGAAGTACCTACTGGGAATCTTACAATTAGAATGAATGCTATTGGTCAGAGAGCTGATGGATTTGGCAAGGATGCCAAGTATGAAGCTGATTCACTTATTCCAATTAAGATGACAGTTGATAAGTCAATGGCAGATGCATTTAGAAGTGCAGGTTACTACGATGGATGCTTTACAAAGCTTGCTGGTGTAGTTATTAACTCTGTTGATATTCAGGAAGTTGTAGAGAAGGCTGCATTTGGTACAGATATTGTTAAGAAGGTAAAGACAACAATTAGAAAGAATGATGTTAAGTCTGGTGTTGCAGCTTCAACAGTATTTGAGCATGAACTTACACAGGATATTATCGACACATTAAAGTCTAAGAGAAAGGCTAAGTTAGCAGAGATTAAGGCTGGTGAATCATCTTCTCAGACAGCAGAAGGATTCCAGAAAAATACTAGCACACCTGCTCCACAGACTACATACAATCCATTTGCACAGCAGCAGTAAAATAAAAAGCCTACTCAAGAGTAATCTTGGGTAGGTGAATAATATAAAACTTAAAATATAAAGGAGATAAACAAAAACATGGTTGGAAATTTATTAGATTTAACACCAAATAAGGTGTCAATTGACTTAACTCAGTATTCTACAGTTTGGATGGGAGATACAGGTGTTGGTAAAACAACAACACTTATGAAGTTTTTAAAGGAACTTGTACCTGACAAAGATCCGTTTTTCTTAGAGTTTGAGGATAGATATCAGAACATTCCTGGTATTATGGCACAGAAAGTTGATACAATGTCTGATTTCAAGTCAATTATTGGACAGTTAAGAAATCCAGCACTCAAGCAAAAGTTCTCTTGTATTGTAATTGATACGCTCGACAAGTATGAAGAATTTTGTGAGAGATATGTACTTGAAAATAGAGATGCAGAGATTTTAAAGGATGTTGGAGCATTTGGTGAAGGTTCTCTTCGTTTCAAGAGTGCGTTGAGAAATATTGGTATCATTCAGAGTCTTGGGTATACAGTACATTTTATTGCACAGTCAACACATAGTAAGGATTTCGATACAAAGAAAGAAAGTGATGCTTTAAAGCTTAATAAGAATACATTTTCTTACTGTAGAGAAGCAGCTTATCTTGTTGGATATATGTATAGAGAAAAGGATGAGAGATTTATCACATTTAAGAAAACAGAGAAGTATCCAGATTTAAAGGATACATTCGGTCTTCCAGATAAGATTAATGTTAAAGATCTCAAGAAGGCTTGGACAAAGGCTGTTGAAGATTTGGGTGGAGATTTCACTACTAAGGAGAAGACAATTGATAAGACTGCACCAATTGAGGATTTTGAAGCTATCAAAGCAAAGGGTATTGAACTCGGCGGTTTACTTGCATCAAATGGTCATCTTGCAGAAGCAACGGCTGTTCTTCAGAGAAATCTTGGTCTTGATGATAATGGTAATGTAAAGATGTTTGATACTCTTAGAGATACACAGCTTGATTTAACAAAGGTTGTTGTTATGGAACTCGAAGAGTTAGTAGAGAAATTTGGAATTAAGGCTTAGAAATAAGGGAGGGATTCTTCCCTCCTGTTCTTTGTGAAGAGGTGTATATGGCTAGATTATCAACATGTAAAGGTTGTGGGAAGAAATTGCAACCAGAAGAAAAATACATACATGCTTCAAAAACATATTGTGAAGAGTGCTATAAGAAAATTGAAAGAGAATCTACTGAATATAAACAGTTGATTGAATTCATCTGTAATAACTATGAGTTAGATAAACCAACAGGTTTTATGCTTAAACAAATTAAGGAACTTAAAACTGAATATGGATATTCATATGCAGCTATGACTTATACACTTTGGTACTGCAAAGAAATATTAAATAAGTCCTTAATTGAAAAGTATGGTGTAGCATTAATTAAACATTATTACGATGAAGCAAAGGATTATTATTCACAGCAAGAAAAAATAAAAGAGCAAATCAACAAATTGTCAGATGTGGAAGTTAAAACAAAAGTTGTTAAAAAAACTTCTATGAACTCTAATAAAAAATCAGCATCTTTGATAGATTTGGGAAATTTGTTAGAAGGTGGTGATTCAAATTAATTTTAATCAACAGGTAGATAAAAAGGCTATTTTCTTATTATTTGGATGTTATTGTTTGAATCCAAGATATGTATTAGATGAAAAATATTCAACAAATACAAATGATTATCCTGAGAATTTTCATAAAATGATTTGGGGAGCAATTGTAAACATTGCAAAGAAAGGCAATGTTGAAAAGATTACACCTATTGATATTGAAAATGAGATTTCTCAATTTGATACGGCAATTTCACTTTGGAAGAATAATGATGGTTGGGGATATATTGAGTCAGCCATAGAGATGTCTTCTGATAAAATCATGAATGTTGGTAAATATTATGATGATGTTCGTAAGTATTCAATTGTTAGGAATGCTGTAGAATCATTAAAAATGGATATCAGTTTTTTATATGATGAGAATGATGATGAGAAGTTAGAAGCATTCAATAAATTGACAAGCATGGATGTTCTCAATGAAATAAATAATAAATTTATGGATTTCAAATCTATGTGGAAGAATATGTTTGGAGATAACTATTCGTTCAAAGCAGGAGATGGAATTACAGATAGATTAAGAGAACATAAAGAACAGCAGAATGTATACGGTTATCCTTTTCAATCTGGATATTTAACAACTGTGTATAGAGGTATGCGACCTAAGAAATACATATTAAGAAGTTCTGTATCTGGTGGAGGTAAATCAAGAAGTTCGCTTGCTGATGGTTGCAATATGGTATCTGACCGAATATATGATTGGAGTAAAAAGGAATGGATATCTACAGGTGATAGTCAGCCAGTATTATTTATTTCTACTGAGTTGGAAAAAGACGAAATTCAGGATATTATTCTTGCACATGTAAGTGGTATTGAACAGGATCGAATTGAAACTTGGGATGATATTACACCAGAAGAAGAAAAAATTCTCGAAGAGTCAGCAAAATATATTGAGACATATGAATATTATGTTGAGTATATGCCTGATTTTACTATTGACCTCATTTCTGAAACAATCGAAAAATATATCTTAAATTATGGAATAGTCGCTTGTTTCTTTGACTATATCAACGATTCCCCTTCATTATATGAATATTATTACAATAAAACACACACAAGATTAAGAACCGATCAGATTCTTTTCTTATTCAGTGCAGCATTAAAGTCAGTATGTAATAAGTTTGGTATATATTTGGGTTCAGCAACACAGTTAAATGACAACTATAAAGAAGACAACAATAAGGATGCAGGTGCTTTAAAGGGTTCAAAGGCTATTATTGAGAAAGCCGATGGTGGTATTTTAGCACTTCCTGTAACTCATAAGGATTTAAAAAAGCTAAAACCAATTCTTGAAAGTGATGGAAGTTTTGGAAAATTAGTTCCGAATATGTCATATTACATATTTAAAAATCGTGGTGGTAAGTGGAAGACAATTATTATTTGGACAAAGCTTAATATGGGAACTATGAGAGAAGTTGACTGCTTTGTAACAGATTACAATTATGAACTTATAACTGATATTGAACAAACACTTATTGATTTTAAGCTCGATGATGTAGGTGATGTTGGAATTATTGAAACGGATGTAGATGTTTCAGGTTCAGATTTAGCGACAGAATTATCAAAAATATCTAAGTAGGGAGGTATACGATGACCGCCCAAGAATTAAAAGAGAAGTTAAAAGAAGAAGATATTAGAAAGTTGCTCATAGAAATGGGAGCGACTTTCTATTATGAAGATGATGATATGTGGATTACAGATACCATATGTCATCATGGTACAAAGCCTAAATTGTATTATTATAAAGATTCAATGTCTTTCCATTGCTATACAGAATGTGGTCAGTTGGACATTATTGGTGTAGTAATGGGATATAAAGATTATGAACAAGAAGAATTTCAGAAAGCAATTAATTGGATATGTGTAAAGCTTAATCTTGATAATTGTGAATATGGATTCGGAAAACAAGAACAAATATCTGATTGGGAATTCATTAGGAAGTATAAGAAGAGTAGTAAAAAAGAAGCCAAAGAAAAACCATTAGTTCCATATGATAAAAGTGTTTTGAATATATTTCAAAAGATGTACACAGACGAATGGATTAAAGAGGGAATATCCATAGAGACTATGGAAAAATACAATATTCTTTATTCTACATGGCAACAGAAAATTATCATCCCTCATTTTGATGTGAATAATCAATTGATAGGAGTTCGTGGAAGATCCTTAATAGATGAAGATATTGAATTGTTCGGTAAATACACTCCATTTAAAGTTGGAAGAAGATTTTACAATCATTCACTTGGAATGAATCTATTTGGATTAAATCATAACCTTAAAGCTATTCAGAAGAAAAGAAAAATCATGCTAGTAGAAGCTGAAAAATCTGTTTTCCAGACAGACACAATGTTTGGAGAAGATAATTTTACAGTTGCGTTATGTGGAAGTAACCTAACCGATTATCAAAAAGGAATGATTTTGATGCTTGGTGTGAGAGAGGTTATAGTCGCATTGGACAAGCAATATGAAACTATTGATTCTGATGAATGTAAAAAATGGGCTAAACATATAAAAGATAAAATCGTTGATAAATTGAGTCCGTTTGTAACTGTTTCGGTTCTTTGGGACACAAATGATTTACTTGAATATAAGGATAGTCCAACAGATAGAGGAAAAGAAACTTTACTTCAACTAATGGAGAATAAAATATATGTGGGAACTAATCAATAAGGAAGGAGTATAGATTTGAGTTTCAAATACGATGTATTAGGTCATGTAAGGTTCGGAAATGAGTTGGAAGATATTTTGAAATTAAAAGGTATCAAAGATATAAACTCCTTTCTGAATCCTACTGTTAAAAATACAGAGAGTGAATTGCTCTTTGATAATATTGAGAAAGCAAGAGATGTGTTTGTAAAACATATTGAAAATAAAAATGTGATAGATTTATTGGTGGATTGTGATGTTGATGGATTCACATCAGCATCTAATATCTATCAATACATAAAAAGAATAAATCCAAACATTGAAATAAGATGCTTCATTCACAAAGGTAAAATACATGGGTTATCTGAATTTGTGGATGTAATGTGTGAAGATGATTCAAAGCTCATCATTGTTCCAGATGCAGGATCAGGAGATTCAAGAGAATGTGAGAAACTTATTAAAAGTGGGAAAGATGTAATTATTTTAGACCATCACAATATTAGAAATAAGGACAAAACAATACCTGAGAATCAGGCTGTTGTTGTAAATAATCAATATTCTTCAAAAGTTACGGATAAGGCTATGACAGGTGTTGGAATTACATATAAATTTACAAAACTATTAGATAAGTATTATGGTGTGAATTATGCAGACGATTATTTGGATTTAGTTGCTCTTGGAATGGTGGGGGATAGAGCGGATACAGTTAATCTTCAAACAAGATATCTTATTTTAAAAGGAATAGAACAGATACGAAATAAGGTAAACAAAAATAAACTCATATCTGTTCTGGTAGATGCTCAAATGTATTCAATGAATAATAAAATCACAATAAACGGAATTGGATTTTATGTATGTCCTCTTATGAACTCAATGATTCGATTGGGAGAATATGAAGATAAGTGTTATATGTTTGAAGCATTATGTAATTCAGATAAGATGCTTGATAGGAAAGTACGAGGAAAAGGCGTAGTCAATATGACTATTCAAGAATATGTTCTAAAGGCTTGTCAGTCATCAAATAGAAAACAGAAAAAAATAACAGAGGAAAGTGCTGCTGTTTTATCTGAGGAAATTAAAAAGTTCAATATGGATAAATTACCTATTCTTGTGTGTAATGCAAGAGATGATGTTGATAGTAATTCTACTGGTCTTATTGCTAATAGACTTGCGGATCAATATCAAAGACCATGTTTATTGATGAGACGAAAAGGTGATATTTGTAAAGGAAGTGGTCGTGGTAGTGATAAATGTGAAATTTTAGACTTTAATCAGTGGTGTAAAGATACAGGATTATTCAATAAAGTAGAAGGACACCCAGGAGCATTTGGATGTGAAATTGATTTTGAAAACACAAACAAGCTGTTCTTATTACTTTCTACAATGCGAAAAATTGATGAGCCAACATATCATGTATATAACGTGTATGATGCAAATCAGATTCATGATCAAATCATTAAAAATGTTGCAAAATGGGATGCGATTTGGGGTAACACAGTAAGTGAACCTATCTTTCTTATTAAGAATATTCCGTGTAATAAATATAATCTTTATCTATTGGGTTCAAAACAGAATAAGATTGAATTTACATATCACAATATTAAATTTGTAAAGCAGACAAAAGGTAGTTCACTAGCTTCTTTATACAAAGAGATTATTTCCATTGGAGATAATTTTGAATTTGATATTGTTGGTAGATTTTCGATTGATTATAAATCTGGTAAAGCTGCTCAAGTAATAGTTGAAGATTGGATGTTTTATAAAAGTGACAAAGTACAAGGATTTTTCGGATAAGGCGGTGGTTTAAATAATAGATAAAAGTAAGATTTGGGGCTACGATTTCGAGGTGTACTCGAAGATTAATTGGTTTTGTGTAACTTTTATTAATCACGAGGATAGAACAAATGAAGTTGTAGTAGTAAATGATAAACAAAAATTAACAGATTTCTATAACAAACATAAGGATGATATTTTTATCTCATATAACGGCAGACAATATGATACAGGAATTTTTAAAGGTATTCTTGATGGAATGAATGTCGGATATGTAAATGATAAGCTCATCAAGGAAGGTAAGAAACCTTTTCAAGTAGTGAAAAATGCGAAAAATTATCCTCTGAATGATTATGATGCTATTCTTAAAGATAAATCTTTAAAGCAGTTGGAAGCATTTATGGGTGATGATATTCGTGAGACAGAAGTGGACTTTAATATTGACAGACCACTTACAGACGAAGAAATAAGACAGACATTATATTACAACAGACATGATGTAATCGAGGTATTAAGAGTTCTTGATTATTGTTGGGATGATTTTGAAGGTCAGTTAGATATTATCGAGTTGTATGGACTTGATATGTCATACTTCACAAAAACAAAAGTTCAGTTGGCAGTTTCTCCAAAAATTCTAAATGCTGTGAACCAGCACACTCTCGATGATGAATTTGATATTCGTCTTCCTGAAACAATCCAATTATCAGATAAATATAAATTTATTTCAGAATGGTATCTCAATCCTAAGAATTGGAGATATAAAGAACATTTACGTTCCGAAGATGATCAACATAACAATCAGTTATGTTGTACAGTTGCAGGAATTCCTCATGTATTTGCATGGGGGGGATGTCATGGTGCAGATGATAAACAGGCTGTGTTTGAAGGAATTATTCTTCATGCCGATGTTGCATCTATGTATCCAACAACAGATATTGAGTATGGATTGTTGAGTAGAAAATTTAAGAATCCTGATGACTTTAAACAGATGAGAAATTTCAGATTGAAACTTAAAGCTGAAGGTAATCCAAAGAATAAGGCATTAAAACCTATGATAAATGGTGTATATGGAGCAGGAAAAGATAGAAATAATCCATCTTATGATCCGTTAATGGCAAATCTGACTTGTATATTTGGACAGATGTTTATTCTTGATTTGATTGATAAGCTTGAACCTTATTGCAGATTATTACAAACAAATACAGATGGTATTTTTGTTCTTTGTGAGAATGAAGATATGAAGAATAAGGTAATTGAAATCACAAATGATGTAGGTAAACGACTTAAAATGGAATTTGAGATTGATGAATACACCAAGTTAATTCAAAAGGATGTAAATAACTACATTGCAGTTATGAAGAATGGTAAATTGGAATGTAAAGGAGCAATGGTAAAATTCAATAAACCTATTGATAATGATTTACCTATTCTCAATGATGCAGTTAGAAATTACCTTGCATCTGGAATTCCAGTTGAACAGACAATCAATGAATGTACAGAATATATCAAGTTCCAAAAGGTCATTAAATTGTCTGCAAAATACAAAGAGATTTGGTATGGTAATGGTGTAGCTGCAAAAGATGGAAAGATTACTTCAATAAATGGAGAATTATTAAAGGGTAAAGTACATAGAGTGTTTGCCAGCAAAAGAACATCAGATGGATCTATTTATAAATTGAAAGTTGAAAAAGGTGTTAAATCCTATGAACAGTTTGCAAATACACCTACTCATTTATTTATAGATAATGAAGATATTCATGAAAAGAAAATTCCTGAATATTTAGACAAAGAGTATTACATCAATGAAGCAAAAAAACGAATCGAGATGTTTTTAACCAAAGACGAAGAAAAAGTAGATGAAACGCCAAATATCTTATTCAAATGTATGTGTGAGAGTCCTACATTTTATGACTTTTTGGAAAAGTGTTCAGAGAATAATATAACGAAGAAAGTTTTAGAACAGTATCTTATTGCAGATTGTTGTTCAAATTATGGAAAGACAAAAAAGTTGTTACTATTTAGAGATTATTTTCTTATGTTATATGGGAAAGATAAAATGACAGTAACTACGTTGAATAAAAAAATCTCTGATGAAAACATCAAATCTATTGTCATTTCTAATGCTGAACTGTCGAAAACAGGAAAATCTTATAACAATCTAAATTCTAAGAAAGCTCTTTTAGAAATATTCAATTATATTCCAGATGAACACATTAATCCATATGAAATTATGGAGATGCAAGTTAATAAATTTGGAACAGTAAGATATAAAGATTCAAAATTTATTAATAGATATTTTGTTTTAAATACTCGAAATATCATTGCTCCAAATCTAATTCTTTATAACATGGGAAACGGAGAAATTCAGTATAGGAAGATTAAGAAAGAGATATTTAAAATTCTTCCTTTACAGGATGGTGATATCATTGATGTTAAAAACTCAGAGAAACAATTTGGTATGAAGATTGTAGGTAAGGATGATGAAGGG
>ERZ827452.2021-NODE-2021-length-16564-cov-5.740505_pt1 | contig 16564 bp, 13 predicted proteins | sample MGYA00519866_ERZ827452 | MGnify/ENA primary metagenome ERZ827452 (study PRJEB31778, sample SAMEA3449307) | human gut metagenome | biome: human gut; feature: human-associated habitat; material: faeces | place: United Kingdom | collected 2010/2012 ... | reverse complement strand
TTTGGTATTAGAAATTTTGAACACTTAAAGGCTAGAATTTTACTATTGAATAGATAAAATATATTAATTAAATATCTAAATAGACCGATTTATCAATTGATTTATTAAATATACCTAAAATTACATATTTTCAGTTATTTTTGATATAAACATTAAAATACATTAAAAAAGCTGGGGTAGAAAACTTTCAAAGTTTTCCACCCCAACTATTGACATTCAGCCAAAAATTCTTATTTTTCTATTTATATACATATTTTTGTGGATTTATTTGTGATCCATTCTTACGAATTTCAAAGTGTAAATGGTTTCCTGTAGAATTTCCTGTAGAACCTACAGCTGCTATTGTATCTCCTGCATCTACTTCATCTCCTACGGACGCATATAGTTTACTACAATGTCCATAGTATGTTTGTATTCCATTTTCATGGTCTATTATAATTAGATTTCCATATCCACTCATCCATCCAGAATATGAAACTGTACCCTTAGCTGCTGCTACTATCTTTGTTCCATAAGGTGCTGCAATGTCAAGTCCTTTGTGTGTATGGTCTCTTATGCTTTCATTTGCTCCATATCTTGATGTAATTGTTCCAGAGACTGGTTTTACAGCAAAATATACTCCATCTAATGTTGCAGATTTTATTTTTTCTTGTTTTTCTACTACAACATCTACTTCTTCACTAGCTACTTCTACAGCTGAAGCTAATTCTACTGTTTCTTCTACTGTAGCAACATCTTTTGTATAAACTTCATTAACAGTAATATCTATTTCATCTATTTTTTCTTTATATTCTTCTTTTAATTGTTCAACAGTCTCTTCTGCTTCTGTTTGTGTATTTACATATACTGTGTTGTCTCCATTTACTGCTACTGCATATACCTTATATGTTGTTTGTACTAATTCAGCAATTTGTGCAAGCACTTCTTCTTCATTTGTTTGCTCTTTATTACTTGCAAAAATCATTTCATATGTTGGTAATTCTTCTATATCTACATAAGCAACGTTTCCATCTTGTGGATTTAATATTTGCTCATCTACTATTTTTTCAAATTCATTTTTATTTGATACATAACCAATTTCTTCTCCAGAAATTGTTACTTTATATACTACTTTATATTTTACTAACATTATGGCAAGAATAATTATTGTTGCAATGATAACTATTTTTAATAGTCTCATTATGTCTTTCGTGCAGTTTCTTACTTTTTTGTTTAAAATATATATTCACTCTCCTTCTGATTGCGCCTAATTTATACTTTTTCCATATTTAGCCAAGCGCATTTTTAATTATACCATATATTTTAAACAAATGCAAATTTTTTATGCAAATTTTTCGTTTGCCAGCTCTGCCGTTGCGTTTGTTGCATTAATTTTCAAATTTTCAATTGCAAATTAATGCAACAATAAAACGGATTTTTTAATTAATATTTCAGTCTACACTGGTTTAATTGTTCCATAAACAATTTTTCCAAACCTTATTTCATTAATTTTCTTTTGAATTTCAATAATTATAAGTGGTAACATTGATATTCCAATTGTAAATATCCATTGTGTATTATTTAGCGGTACTAATTTAAATACTTCTGCAACATTTGGTATAATTACTACTATTGTTTGCATTATTGTTCCTAATATAAAAGCACCTATCAAATACTTATTTTCAAATAACCCGAGTTTTAAATATTGATTCTTCACTTTTTATATTAAAACTGTGTACGAGTTCTAGCATTCCCAATGCCACAAATGCCATTGTTCTTGCTACATCTATACCATAAAGCTTATTTCCAATACTAAATGCAAGTAATGTTAGCATCCCTATCATCATTCCTTCTACTACAATTTTGCTCCACAAACCATCAGAGAAAATGCCTTTTTTAGGATTACGTGGTTTTTTATTCATTATATCTTTATCTGGTGGTTCTAAGCCAAGTGCTATTGCTGGAAGCGAGTCTGTTACTAAGTTTATCCATAATAATTGAATTGCAAGTAATGGAGATTTTAACCCTAATATTAGTCCTAAAAATATTGTAACTATTTCTCCTATATTAGTAGCTATCAAGAAATGTATAGATTTTTTAATATTATCATATATATTTCTTCCTTGTTTTACAGCTTCTACTATAGTAACAAAATTGTCATCTGCAAGTACCATATCTGCTGCATTCTTTGCAACATCTGTACCGTTTTTTCCCATAGCAACTCCTATATCTGCATTTTTTAAAGCTGGACTGTCATTTACTCCATCTCCTGTCATTGCTACTACTGCTCCTGTACTTTGGAATGCCTTTACTATTTTTACTTTATCCTCTGGTGATACTCTTGCAAACACAGAATATTTCATTATATCTCTTTCAAATATGTTTTGTGGAATTCTTTCTAGCTCTTCACCTGTTATAGCCAAATCATTACTTTTTAATATTCCTAATTCTTTTGCAATTGCCTTTGCAGTGGTAAGGTGGTCTCCAGTAATCATTACTGTTTTTATTCCAGCCCTCCTACATGTTTCTACTGCCTCTTTTACACCTTCTCTTGGAGGGTCAATTATTCCTATTAACCCTAAAAAGACTAGATTTTCCTCTGTTTTTTCTATCATATTTGTATTTTTATATGCAACGGCAATTACTCTTAAAGCCTTGCTTGCCATAGCCTCATTTTGTTTATATACTTTATCAATTACTGTACGTGTAAGCTCTAGCTCTTGTGTTCCATCAAAATATTTTGTACATCTTTTTAGTAATACATCTGGTGCACCTTTAGTAATATTTAAAAATTTATCATTATCTCTATGTATTGTTGTCATCATCTTTCTGTTAGAATCAAATGGAATGTCTGATATTCTGTTTTTGTTTCTATATTCACTAAACTTATTAATCCCATTTTTTAACGCAGCTTCTACTATGGCTGTTTCTGTTGGCTCTCCTACTACTATTTGTTTAGATTCTTTTGTTTCTATTTCAGAGTCTGTACACATAGAGGCATAGCTTAATATTTGCTTTTCATTTGCTCCTAGTCCGAATATTTTAGTTACTTGCATTTTGTTTTGTGTTAAGGTTCCAGTTTTATCTGAACAAATTACACTGCTTCCTCCCAAAGTTTCAACTGCTGGAAGCTTTCTTATTATGCTATTTTTCTTTGCCATTTTTGTAACGCCTATAGATAACATTATAGTTACAATTGCTGGTAGTCCCTCTGGAATAGCAGCAACAGCAAGTCCTACTGATGTCATAAACATTTCTACTGGTGGTATTTGCTTAAATATTCCTATTACAAAAATGAGTAAGCATATAACTAAGCACACTATTCCAAGGATTTTTCCTACTTCAGACAATTTCTTTTGTATTGGTGTTTCTGGTGCTTCGTCTTCTATTATCATATTTGCTATTTTTCCTACTTTTGTATTCATTCCAGTTTCTGTTACTATTGCTTCTCCATGTCCATTTACCACTATTGTAGAAGAAAATACCATATTTACCATGTCCCCTATAGGAATGTTTTCTTTCAAATATGCATTTTCATCTTTTATTACAGGAACATTTTCTCCTGTTAAACTTGACTCTTCTACTTTTAAATTCGAACTGCTTATCAATCTTGCATCAGCTGGTACATAGTTTCCCGCTTCCAATATTATTATATCTCCTGGAACTACATTGTTTGCTTCTACACTTACAATATTGCCATTTCTCCTAACTTTTGCAAAAGGTGCTGTCATACTTTTCAATGCTTCTAGCGATTTTTCTGCTTTTGCTTCTTGAACTAGTCCCATAATACTATTTAAAACTACTATTGCGATTATTATTACAGAGTCTATATAGTCTCCACTTCCATCTAGTTTTGAAACAACTGCAGATATAATAGATGCTATTATTAGAATAATTATCATAAAGTCATTAAATTGTTTTATAAACTTTATAAATAAGCTTTCTTTCTTTTTGTCTGCAAGTTTATTTTCTCCATATTCTTTTATTCTTTTTTGAACCTCTTCCTCTGTTATTCCATTATGTTTGTCTGTTTTGTAGTATTTTACAATTTCATCTACATTTTTAGTATGCCACATATAATCCTCTCCTTTGTTTAAATATTTTCTTCTAATATATATGTGGCTTGTCTAAAAAATAGAACGATTAGGGACGCCCCTTTTTCGAAAATTTTTTTTAAAAAAGGGCGTCCCTAATCGAAAAAATTTTCGAAAAAGGGGCGTCCCTAATCGTTATTTATTTGATAATTTCATTGAAAGCAATTTACTTATTCCGTTTTCTTCCATTGTTACTCCATATACTGTATCTGCTGCTTCCATTGTTCCTTTTCTATGTGTTATTACTAAAAATTGTGTTTCTTTACTAAATTTCTTTAAATAATCTGCAAATCTATATACATTTACATCATCTAATGCTGCTTCAATTTCGTCTAATATACAGAATGGTGCTGGATTTATTTTTAATATTGCAAATAGCAATGCTATGGCTGTAAATGCCTTTTCTCCACCAGATAATAACATCATATTTTGTAATTTTTTTCCTGTTGGCTGTACTCTAATGTCAATTCCACATTCTAATATGTTTGACTCATCTTCTAAAATTAGTTCTGCTTTTCCTCCACCAAATAATTCAACAAATACTTCATTAAAGTTTTTATTGATTATTGCAAATTTTTCTGCAAATTGATTTTTCATGGTTTCCGTCATTTCAGAAATAATTTTGCGTAGCTTCCCGACTGTATTATCCAAATCCAAACGTTGCTCACACATAAAGTCGTATCTTTCTTTTGTCTTTTTGTACTCTTCTATAGAATCTATATTGATGCTTCCTAAATTTTTGATTTCGTTTCTTAATCTGTGTACCTCTTTGCTAGCATTTTGCACATTCGTTGGCTTTTTGTATTCTATTGCATTGTTTGGAGTTATTTCATATTCTTCCCATAGTTCATTTACAATTTGTTCTATGTCTTGCTCTGTCTTAGTTTTCTTTACATCGATTTTTACTAATTGTGCTTTCAAATCTTCTATTATTTCAAATTTATTAGAAATTTCATTTTCTTTTGCAGATAGCTCTATATTTTTCGTTGTTCTTGAAGCTTTAAGTTCTTCTACTATATTTGAGCTATTTTCTACATCTTGTTTTATTTTTGTAATTTGCAATTGTAAATCTGTTATTGACTCTTGTAAAGCTTTATTTTCTTCTGTTATATTTGTTATCTGTGTTTCTTTGTTTTGTATACTTGCATTATTGTTCTCTATATCTTGATTAATTCTTTCTATCATTTCATCTAATGATACATTACTTTCATCAAAAGAAGATACTGAAATTTTTAAATTTGTTATATCGAAGTTTAAGTCATCTATATATGTTTGATTGTCTTTATTTAACCTTGCAAATTCCTCTATTACACTATTTAATTCTTCAATTTCTTTAGTCAAATTTGCTATTTCTATTTCTTTTTCTTCTTTTATCTTTCTATTTTCTTTCTTCTCTTCTTCTAAATTAGTAACCTCTTCTTTTAATTTTGCAAGTCTTGCTTCTATTTTTGCTATATTTTCTTGTACAGATACCATTTTTTGTTTTTCTGTTGCATATACTATATCTATTTCTTTAAGCTTTTCTTCTAGCTCTTCTGCTTGATTTAATATATTTTGAATAGAATCTGTGTATTCTTTCTTTTGGCTTGTAACTTCTTGAATTTGTTGTTCTAATTTTTTTACTTGTTTTTCCAATTCTTCGATTTCTCTTCCTCTGCCTAGAATATTAACAGTCTTATTGGCTATGCTTCCTCCTGTCATTGCTCCAGATGGATTTATCAAGTCTCCTTTTAATGTAACTATTCTAAATGAATATGAATTCTTTTTAGCAAGTTCAATTGCAGTGTTCATATCGTCTACAATAACTGTTCTACCTAATAAATTAATAGCAATTTGCTCATATTTTTTGTTGTACCTAACTAGGTCAGATGCTATCCCTATAACACCATTTATATTTTTGTCATTTATTTTTTCTAGTTTTTTACCTTTTACAGCTGTAATCGGTAAAAATGATGCCCTTCCTAAATTTCCTTTTCTTAAAAATTCTATCAATTTTTTAGCATCCTCTTCTGTCTCTGTTACAATGTTTTGTAGTGATGCTCCCAAGCACATTTCTATCGCTGTTTCATATTCTTTTGGTGCTGAAATAAGGTTTGCTAAAACTCCATTCATTCCTTTATTTAAAGAACTATCTTTTTCACATTCTAACAACAAGCTCTTAACACTTTTTATATAACCTTCTTTTTCTTTTTCAGTTTCTATTAAGAACTTCCTTCTAGAGTCTTTCATTCTTAAATCATATGTTAATGAGTTTATTTTATCTTCATACTCTTTGATTTTAGCTTGACTCTCCTTCTTTTCCTCATTTATCTTTTCTATTTTTTGTACTTCTGCATTTCTTTTTGATTCTATCTCATAAAATCCTTTTGATAATTCTTGTTTAGTCAATCTTGTTTGGTCAAGCTCTGAAATAGATGTGTTTATTTCCTGTTTTACTACTTTTATTCTTTTTTCAATATTCTCATAATTAACATCTTGTGTATTAATTTCAGAAGCTATTTCGTATTTTAAATCTGTATTGCTTTCTACTTTTTGCTTTTTTTCCTCTATTTCTAGCTCTTTGCTTGAAAGTTTTTTAGTTAGTTCTTGTAGCTTCTCTTCTTTTTCTTTTAATTCTCTTTCAAATTTTTCTCTATTTGTATTTAAGTTCATCTTTTTATCTTGCTTTTGCTTTTTCTCTTCTTGTAATTCTGAAATTCTTACCTTTATATCTTCTATTTCACTTGTAAAGCGAGCTTCATTTGCCTTATTGTTTTCGATTCTTTCTTTATTAACATTTATATCGGAATTTATCTTTTCTATTTTATTTGTACTTTCAAAACTCATATTTTGAGTTTCTTCTATTTTTGAGGTAATCTCATCTATCTCTTTTTTTAGCTGTTCTTTAAGTTCTTTTGTCTTTTCAAATTTTGCATCTTCCTCATCATATTGTGTTTTCAAAATTTCTTCATCTTTAGCTATTTGCTCTAACTTTTGCTTATATGTTTCTATATTAAATAAAAATAAACCTACCTCTATATTTTTTAATTCTTCACGTAAATCTAAAAACTTTTTAGCTTTTTCAGATTGTATTTTCAAAGGTTCAATATTTGCCTCTATTTCTGCTAAAATATCATTTATTCTAAGCAAGTTTAATTTAGTTTGCTCTAGCTTTTTCTCTGATTCCTGTTTTCTAGTTCTATATTTTACAATTCCTGCAGCTTCCTCAAAAATTCTTCTTCTATCTTCAGATTTGTTACTTAAAATTTCATCTATCTTACCTTGACCAATTATAGAATATCCATCTTTACCTATACCTGTATCCATAAATAACTCTAAAATATCTTTTAAACGACATGGAGTTTTATTTATATAATAGCCGGTTTCTCCGCTTCTATATATTTTTCTTGTAACAGTTACCTCACTATATTCTATTGGTAATTTTCCATCTGTATTATCTATTACTATTGAGGCTTCTGCAAAACCTAAAGACTTTCTATTTTGTGTTCCCGCAAAAATAATATCAGATGATGATGAACCTCTTAGGGATTTCATACTTTGCTCACCTAACACCCATCTAATACTATCTGATATATTACTTTTTCCTGAACCATTTGGTCCTATTACAGAAGTAATTCCTGGTTTAAATTCTAATACTGTTTTATCTGCAAATGATTTAAATCCTTGCAATTCTAATCTCTTTAAATACATTTTTTTCACCTTTTATTGACTTTTTTAGTTTGTTTTATTATAATATTTTACTTTCTATAGCAACTATTTTATATTATTTTTCTTAGGATGTCTACATTTTTTCTAAAATTGTTACGCAAAAAATGCGAGGTTCTAATTTATAGAACCTCGCATAACCCCAATTTTTTTTACCTCTCTAAAGAGATTTCTGATTTTTTCTGTTTTTTCTTCTTTTATTCAGTTTTCGTTTTAAGTAAATCCGCTCGTATACCGATTCATTTTTACTCTCCGATCTGGTCACGCCCTCAGCATTAGCTGCAGCTGCCGTCTACCTGCTCAAAAAATTTTTTTAACATTAATATTTTTAACTACTCTGTTTGGTGCTCCTCTTATCATACATTCTACCTCCATAATACATGAGTGGTTAATAGTTACTAGTCTCATTTGAGAACTAATCTTAGTATAACAGATTATTTTACATAAGTCAATATTTTTTTCATTTTTTTTAGTTTTTCATTCACGTAAACTTACTAATATATTCTAATTATAAAAATAATCTATTATTCCATTGTATATTCCCCATGCTAGTCTATCTTGATAACTATCTTCTAAAAGTTTCTTTTCTTCTTCTAGATTAGATAAAAATCCACATTCTACTATTGTTGTTGGAATTTCTACATGTTTTATTATATACACATTATTCAATTTCATAGCAACTCTTTTATTTTCTTTTTGAATTGCTTCATTTAAATTTTCCTGCACACTTTTTGCAAGCTTTTGGCTACTTTCATTTCCTTCTTTATAAAAGCACTGCCATCCCCAATATTGTTCTTGTGGTATTTTATTTAGATGTATAGAAACAAAAATATCAGCACTACTTTCATTTCCTATTTTTACTCTATTTCGTATATCTGATATCTTTTTTTGCTTTAAAGTTTTACTATCTATATCATATATTGCATTTTCGTCACTACGAGTTAGCACTACCGTACTGCCTGATTGTTCTAAAAGATTTTGCAATTTTAAAGCAATTTTCAAATTTGTTTCTGCCTCTGTAGTTCCGTGTACTACTTTGCGCTCCTTCATCTGGTTTTCCATGCCCTGCATCTATTACTATAGTTTTATTGGTTACTGGCAAGCTTACAGTTTCTACAGTATCGCTCTTTTTATCTGTAATAATTGTACAGCAAAAAATGCTTAAAAATACAATTGTTGTTAATAACATTATTCTTTTTCTACTCATTACTATCATAAAAACACCCCATAAATATATATGCGGTGTTTTTAGTTTTATTCGATTTTTCTAGAAGGGGGTGTCCCTTTCTGCTGATTTTTTTGAAAAAGGGGCGTCCCTAATTGCCTAATTGATATTTTGTTATCCAATATCCCGATAATTCTTGTCCATCAAATGTAAATGCTTCTGGTACTTTATATCCATTTGAGCAATTGCTATTTGTTACACTTGTTGGTATAAATGTTACATCTATTCTTCTATTTGCTGTACTTAAATTTGTTCTGTCACTTAATATTTTGTATTCATATCTTGGTATCCATACAAAATATGTTTCTGTTCCATTGGCTGTTGTTACTATATTTGCCCAGTTTTGATTACTATAATCATACCACTTTTCTGGTGCTGATTCTTTTATAGATACTCTCTTTTCTTCGTCACCTTCATAATAAACATAGTATGTTGATTCTTTATCAAAGCTTGACACATCTGGTGTATTTGCGTCTACAGTTTTTACTTTCTTTGTTACTGCTCCTATAAATTCGTCTGTATCACTATTTCGTGCTATTATATTTATTGTATATGTTGTATTAGCTGTTAATCCTTCAAATACATAGTTTTCTTTACTATCTGTTCCTTCATTCTTCTTATCTCCATTTAAGTAATACTCATATTTAACATTGGTTCCATTTGTTTGTGTAGCAGTTATTAATGTTCCTGTTATATCTTTTATTCGTATTAGATTGCTTCCTGCTGACATTTCTGCATTTATTCTTTGCTTACTTTCTTCACTAGTTAACTGATATTTGGTTATCCAGTATCCTGTTAATTCTTGTCCATCAAATGTAAATGCCTCTGGTATTTTATAATCTGCATCATGCTCAGTTCCTGTTCCTTCTATAAATTTTACATATGACCTTTCACTTACTGAGTTTAGTTTATATTGATATCTTGGTATCCATACATAATAAGTTTCTAGTCCATCATTTCTTGTTACTATGTTTGCCCATGTTGCAGTACTATAGTTGTACCAGTTTTCTGGTGCATCTTTACTTATTGGAATCTCATTATGCTCATTTTGATTTTCATCCCAATATACATAGAAAGTTGTGTCTTTATCAAATGAACTTACATCTGGTTCATTTACTTTTGCAACTGCTGTTGTTTTTGTCATACTTGCTATTATTTCACCTTTTGCATTTAGTGCTGTTACATTTATAACTTTGTTACCAAAGTCTACATTTTGGAATGTATATCCTGTAGATGTTGCATCTTCTGTGGCATATACTTTTCCGTCTAGAGCATATACATATTGTGCTATTGCTTGCGTTGTATTTACTTTTAAATTTGTTACTTCTATAGATGTTAAATTTACAATTGCTGAATAGTCTATTGTATAGCTTGTAAGCTCTCCTAATTGATATTTAGAAATCCAATAGCCAGGAATAATCGTTTCTAAATTTTTATTATCACCAACATGTTCTCCAAATTGAGACCCCCAAGCAAATGCCTCTGGTATTTTATATCCTTGAGATTCTAGCTCGTCCCATGTTTGTTTTGTTCCAGTTGCTCCATCTATGTATTCATTATATACATTTATAAATTTTACATCTGTTCTTTCATTTTCTGCTATTTTATAGCAATATCTAGGTATCCAAACATAGTATGATTCTAGTCCTTCATCTTCTACATAAATATTTGCCCATGTTTGATTGCTATAATTATACCAATTGTCTGGCTTATCATCTACTAGCCAATTTCCTTGTACTAAATCCCCCTGGTCATTTAAATATAGGTATCTTGTTTTTTCTTTTACAAATCCTGTAGATACATCTGGTTCATTTGCATATACTCCATTTGCTAAAGTATATACTCCTTGTATTCTAGGAATTTCAAAATTTGCAATAAATTCTTTTTCGTTTCCTTTTGAATCTGTCATTTTAAATTTATATTCTTTTTGGTCTTCCATTTTGTAGTCTATTGCAACTTGTGTTTTTCCCTTTGGATATACTGTAGACTGTTTTGAATCTTTTTCGTACTCAACTTTTTCTATTCCATTTTCGTTTCTAAATATTACTACAACAGTTCCTACATCTCCTGATACACTGTATATGTTATATTCGAATTCTGGCAACTCTTCTTTACGGAATATATTTACTATCTTGTTTATTGTACCGGTCTTTAATAGAATAATACCTATAACTAGTATTGCCAGTATACTTGCTACTGTTATTATCAATACTTTTTTGCTTATGTGTATTTTTTTCATCTTCTAATGATATTCCTTCCTAAATTTTATAGTCCAGTACCGACTACTACAACTGCACGTGTTGCATGAGAATTACCATGATTGGCAGAATTACTATCAGAGTTAGAGTCTCTACCATAATACGAAAATATACTTCCACTATATGATCGAAGTAATCCTCCTCCATAATTTTCACTTAACCAATAATTCTCTTTACTACCATGCCATCCATTTGTTTCTTCTATTGCATCTCCACTTTTCGCTGTATACGTTTTTATTTTATATATATTTTTGTATTTTGCAGAGGCATTCATAATAGTACTGATTAATTCGAGTGACTTTGTAGATCCTGCTGAAACCCATTCACCATTATTTCCTATCGTAATATAAACACCTGACTTATTCCCAGTTGTAGTTCCTCCATTATTTATTTTATTTTGATTTCCATAGCTACTTGCAGAAAGTATTGCCATTGCTCCATATTCTGTATTTAATTCCATGTGTATATCTAGATTATTTGATGTACTTGCAGATGATGTTAGGTCTGTTGTATTTATTGTATCTGTTAGTCCTAATGTTCCACCAGTTGCTTCCATTCTTCTTACATTTAATAACCAGTTACCTATTGTGTCTGTTTTTGTAGATTTTCCATTTGCTTGTAGTGCTGCATTTGATGTTGAGCTATACATTAAAACTGCAGCTATCAGTGCTAATAATGTTATTATTTTGTTTTTAATTTTCATTTGTAATTCTCCTCGAATACATGTATTTAAGCTTTTCTTGGTCAGCTTACAACCTTTTTATTATTCTACTATATTTGTACTTACTTGTGCTTCTCCTGGTGTAAATGTTATATCAGAGTCTAATGGACAGATTTGTATAAATGTGTTTCCATCATTTACTTCTATTTCGTCTCCATTTGCATTTTTGTATATTGTTTTTCCGCTTCTTGTTGTCTTTTCTGCTGTTATCTCTATTGCTTTTCCCTCTGTTATGTAATATCCTTTTAATGTTTTTACATTATCTAATGTTTGTCTTCCTTTATTTTCTCCATCATCTAATGTTGTATTTTTAGCTTTTACAACTATAATATTTTTTGTTGTTACTGTTTCTGCTGTGTCCCAGTCTACTTGTTTAGTTCCTCTAGAATAACGAACATATCTCTTTGTGTCTTTATCATATTCATATGTTACTGTGTTACTTGTTGAATATGGGATTGTAACTTTTTGCGCATCTATATCACTTTGTAATTCTACTGGATCTACTACATAATTTAATACACTTTTTTCTGTTGATGTTGTTCTATATTCTTTTCTTTTTGCTATTTCTAGTATCTTTTTAGTACTTGTTACAGCATTGTGTGGAGCATACTTGTCACTAACTCTCCAAAATGATGTGGAACTTTCTGAAATACCGTTTATATTATTTACTCCTAATTTTGTAATGTCATTTTTAGCTTGTGGACTCCATCCAAAATGTACATATATTGCATCATTTTCTAGTGCATAGTCTAAGAAATAATGTCTTGAACTTCTTACTGGTCCTATTTTGTCTAGGTCTTGTCCTTTATATAATGCCATTAATCTTGTTTCTCCACCTTCAACTATTATCTCGTATACTATGTATGCTTTATCTAAATTTGCTTGTGGCATTGCAGCTTTGTGATTGTCTATCATTACTGCTATAGGTCTATCTGTTCCTTTATATATTTGTGGTTCTTTTATTTCTACTACTTTGCTACCCTCGTCTTTTTCAGTATTTGCTGTATCCTTTTGAGCATTTGCTACAATTAAATTACCATCTTTTAAATATTTTGCTACTAGTAAGCCTCCTGCCACTAGTATTACTATTACTAATAAAATTATTAAAACTTTTACACCATTTGATTTCATTTTAATTTACACCTTCTTTTATTTTTATAAACCTTTTTTTCTTGTTAAAAGGAGTGTCCCTTTTAGCAATTTTTTTCGAAAAAGGGCCGTCCCTAAAATAAAATTTTTTCGAAAAAGGGGCGTCCCTTTTAGTTTCTTAATATTTTTAATTCATTCAAAATTTTCTCTTCCTTTGGTCTCATACGCTTCTTGTCCTCTTCTTCTATATGGTCATATCCCATTAAGTGATAAAAACCGTGAACTAACATATATGATAATTCTCTTTCAAATGAATGTCCATATTCTACTGCTTGTTCTTGTACCCTTTGTATTGATATTACTATATCTCCTATTGTTTCTTCTACTGGACTTTTTATTTGTTTTTTTACAATTTCATCTATCTCGCTTTTTTCAAACATAGGAAAAGAAAGCACGTCCGTTTCCTTATCTATATTTCTATATTCTGCGTTTAGCTTTCTTATTTCTTCCGGTGTTGTTAATGTAACACTTATGTATAAATTTAATTTTTTTAATTTTTCTTCTTCAAAGCATTTATTTAATACTTCTACTATTTTTTGTTCATATTTTTCATTTTCTTCTATATCTAAAAAATGTATAGCTACTATATTTTGCATAGAACTTCCTTTCCAGTATATTGTCCTTGCGATATACATGTATTTTTTAACGCTTTCATTGCTCCTAATGTTGTTAATCTATATTTATAAAATTTTATAATCTTATAATATTTATTTTCGTTTTGGCATACTTCTTTCAAATCACTAGTTACAAATAAAATTTCTTTTTGTTTCATTTGTTCTTCTTTATTTTCTATTTTTTCTATCTTATTATATTTAGCCCAAAACTCTTTGTATTTTTCTCTTTGTGTTGGTCTTTCCCAATATATTTTTGTTGAAAGCAATTTTACATTGTATTCTTCTATTAATTTTATTAATAAAGAATATGCTTTTTCTCTTTTTCTAGCCATTTTTGTATCTACTATTAAGCTTCTAACATCTTTTAATAGTTTTACATAGCATTGTTCTGCAACTATTAGTGGTAAACTGTGTACAAATAGTTTTCTGCTAAGTGCTAATAGTACCATTTTCTTTTCTATTCCTTCATTTTGATCTAACTTGCCTACTGTATAGTTTTCAAATCTGCTATATTCTTCTACTATTCCTTTGTATGTATCGTTGCCATCCATTTTTATTGGTAATATTGATGTTATATATTCCTCTAAAGTTGAAAAGATTTTTTCATATATTATATCTCTTTCTTTCTCTGTCATATTATCTGCTAATCTTACAGATAAATGTTTTAATAATCCTTTATATAAAGTATCCATTTTAGAAATATAAAATTCTTTGTATCTTTCCATTAATTTTTGCTTGTTTAACTCTTCTATAGTTCTGTAATCTAAATTTAAAAGATATTGTTGCTTTCTATATTTATACTCTAAATATTCTGTGTCTTTTATTCTTATCACATCATAATATCTTGATAATGCGTCTTTTTCAAAATCTGATGCTGTATCATTTTTTACTTTTTTATATATTGAGTCCATTATGTGTTTGTCTATAGCCTCTAAATATAGACTATATGCATCTTCGTATTTTTTACTTATCATTTGCTTTTTCTCTGCATTTTCTTCGTTAGTACTTTCTATAAAAGCTTCGTAACTTTTCAAAATGTTATTTCTTTTCATTGAAATTATCATTCCATTTATTCCTATTTTTGTTGGAACTAACATTTTTGTCAAAGTATTTGTTATTTTTGTAAAAAATGTTTTGTCTGCGTAAACTCTTAGGCTTCTTTCTTCCATGTTATCAATCCTTTCAAAACACTATTTTTTCTTTTGTCCCTATTTCTTCTAGCACCTCATATATAAGTTCTACTTCTATATATTGTTCATTTTCGTTGTAGTTTATATATGTATTTAAAATATTTTCTTTGTTTTCTATTTGACTATCTAAAGCTTCTTTAGCCTGCTTAACAGCTATGTTTTTAGCCTCTTCTTGCGAGTATTCTACTTTTTCTTCTTTTACCTCATAACTGGTCTTTTTTATAAGTTCTATTGGCAAATAAAATTCCGAAAACAATTTAAATTTTTTAATTTCTTCTATTGTATCATATTTTTCAAATTTTGAAAGAGTTTTATAAAAATTTATTTGAAAATTATTTATATTTACGGAATACTTGTTTTCGCTGCTTTGTGTTCTTGTTATTTTTGTCTGTTTTAATTCTACTTTTTGCTTATTGGTATACCATACTTTTGCTGTAACTGCCCCATTTGCATGTACATATCTTATTCCTGTATACTTTCCTTCTAGCCACCCACCTACTAATATATCTCCTTTTTTTATAGTATCTCCTTCTTTTACTAGGGCGGTACCGTTTTGTGCATTTATTTTACTTATTATTCCGTGGTTTTGTTGCAACTATATTACAATAGTCATCTTCATTTACAATATCCGGTTTTTGGTCAGCTTCTACTACTTTTACAATTGCATTTGTTCCTTTTATTTCTATTCCAATCCATGCCAAGTCGTTTCTATCTAGCCTCATTTTGCTAATGATTTGTTTTGTATTTACATCTTTCTTTTTAGTTCCTAGTTTTAAGCCTTCACTTTTTAAACTTTCCATCAATTCTTCCTTTGATATCTTATCATTCCCTATAATTTCTATATTCCATACAAAATTAGATAATGAAATAATGCCTACTGTTATGAGTAATAGTATTACAAAAAAAATCTTTCTCTTTTTGTATTTATTAAAGATGAAAGGAATACCTTTTTTTCTTTTTATTTTTACTCTGCACTTTGTATCTTTTGCAATTTTTCTAATCTTTCTAAAATTTCTTATACCTATGTTAGCATCTATAAGTGTTGCTCTACTTCTTTTTATATTCCAAAGTAATATTTTTTTTGCTAAACATATATTTATAAATCTTTCTACAAAATATCCCTCAACTTCAATTTCTAAGTATCCTAATATGTAATTTAGCATTATTTCTATATACAAATTTATCCCTCCAGTCATTTTTACTAGCTATTAACATCTTCTAGTGCCTCAAAATCTATGCTATCAATTTTTCCTCGTACAACTACATCATCCAATGTCATTTCTGTTAAACTTAAATTAAATCCATTTATATTTATAATTCCTGTATATGTATTTATTCGTATAAAAAATTCTTGGTATTCTAATATTCCTTTATAGTTTTCGATTAACATTTCATTAAATCCAGCTATTGTTATTCTTGGTTCATTGGACGATAGCTCTTTTGGAATTTCTAAAAGTTCTTCAAATCTATTTTGTTTTTTTACCTTTCTATTTCTTCTCACAAAATTTCACATTCCTTTCAATTGGTATAGTTTTCACATTTGCAATTTCTTGGCAAATTTATAATTTTATAATATATTTTGCAGTCGACGTATTGAGAGGAAATTATTGTAGCAATTCTTATATAAAT
>ERZ827452.2019-NODE-2019-length-16573-cov-4.034326_pt1 | contig 16573 bp, 10 predicted proteins | sample MGYA00519866_ERZ827452 | MGnify/ENA primary metagenome ERZ827452 (study PRJEB31778, sample SAMEA3449307) | human gut metagenome | biome: human gut; feature: human-associated habitat; material: faeces | place: United Kingdom | collected 2010/2012 ... | reverse complement strand
TGGCTGGCCGGGGCGGTATGTCTTGCGTTCAGTATGGGGATCTATCAGGCATATCTGCCCTTTGCCATTCTGCTGTGCGTATATGTGATCCTGCTCTTTTTTATGGAAGAGAAGGGCTGGAAGACGAAAGCGTTCTATGTACTTCGTTACCTGGGCATGGGAGTTGCCGGAGCCGCATTGTATTACGTAATCCTGCAGATTCTGTTGAAATTACAGGGAAAGGTGCTGGATACCTATCAGGGGATCAATTCCATGGAGCAGGGAGGTTCCGGTCTGGGGCTGTTTGCAACGATCCGGGGAATGTATGTTGATTTTCTGGCATTTACGGTGCATGGAAATGTGCTGGTGAACAATATTTTCTCTTTTACGGCCTGTGCGGCACTGGTGCTTCTGGTGGCTTATCTGCTGGTGAGAAGCATGCTGCAAAGAAAATGGTGGAAGAATCCGGCATTTTTCGTTATAATAATTCTGTTGGCGGCGGGACTTCCGCTTTTGACCAATGTGATTCTGGTGATTTCTCCGAATCTGACCTATCATTTGCTGATGCGGTATCAGTGGGTATTATATCTGATCCTGATGCTGGCATTTGTGGACAGATATGCGTCGGAGGACGGGAAAACAGATATCGGGATCCAGTGGGTGGCATTACTGGCGGCCGGAATCCTGGTATTCAATTATGGAGTATCGGATAATATCGGATATTCCAATCTGGAGAAAAAATACGAGAAGACCTATGCGTACTGTGTACGTCTGTTGGACAGGATCGAGCAGACGGAAGGGTACTATCAGGGAATTCCCATTGCATTGGTGGGTGTCATCGGGTATGATGAATTCCCCACTACGGATATTACCGGAAAAGTCACGGACGGTATGATCGGTCTCAGCGGAGACTATCTGATCTATAAGGGAGCGGATTATCAGGCATTTATGCAGAACTATCTGGGCGCAACCCTGAATTTTCTGGATCCGGATACTGTGGGTGAGATTTATATGACGCAGGAATACATTGACATGGATACTTTTCCGGGAGCGAATTCCACCAGGGTTGTGGATGGAATCCTGTATGTCAAGACCGAGAACTGCGGAAGGGATTAGAGGATGTCATTATTATCGATTGTTTTACCGGCATATAACGAAGAACAGAATATTGCCAATACCGCAAAAGTACTGGGGGAACTGCTGGAACAGCACGGGATCGATTATGAGCTGGTATTTATCAGTGATGGTTCGAAGGACGGAACCTTTGAACGCATTAAGGAAGAATCGGCCAAGAATCCGAGAGTACGGGGAGCGGAGTTTTCCCGGAATTTTGGAAAGGAAGCCGGAATTTTTGCAGGCCTGGAGCTGACTACGGGGGATGCGGTGATCGTTATGGACTGTGATCTGCAGCATCCGCCTGAGGTGATTCCACAGATGTGGGAAAAATGGCAGCAGGGTGCCGAGATCGTGGAAGGTATCAAGGCCGACCGCGGTAAGGAGAGTCTGGGATATAAGTTGTCTGCCGGACTTTTTTACAAGATCATGAGCAAACTGATCAAGATGGACATGAATGCTTCTTCCGATTTCAAACTTCTGGACAGAAAAGTAGTACAGGTCCTGTTGGAACTGCCGGAACGCAATACCTTTTTCCGGGCGTTGACCTTCTGGGCGGGGTTCCGTACGGAGACTGTGGAATATGAAGTACAGGAGCGGAAATACGGACAGAGCAAGTGGTCCTTCTGGAGTCTGATGAAATATGCCATTACCAATGCCACTTCCTTCAGCACACTGCCATTGCAGCTGGTGACGATCATGGGCGGGGTATCCATCCTGTTCAGTGTGATCCTGGCGATTCAGACCCTGGTGCGCTATCTGATGGGAACGGCGGTGGAAGGTTTTACCACGGTGATCCTGCTGATCCTCATTATTGGCGGATTTATTATGTTAAGCCTTGGTGTGATTGGCCATTATATTGCCAGAATCTATGAAGAAGTCAAGGGAAGACCGAAATATATTATCAGTCATGTGACGGAAAATGTGCCTGGGACAGCCGTAGGAAGCTGGAAGCGGGAACATAGAGAAAGCTAAAAGACAGTAGAAAAGAGGATGTGTTATGAGAGAGATTGATATTAAGTTTAACGTACCGCCTTATGTGGATAAAGCAGCAGATTACATTCAGGAATGTGTAAAAAATCAGAAGATCTGCGGAGATGGAGAATATACGAAAAAATGTAATGCCTGGATCGAGGAGAGGACCGGAGCCGGAAAATGTCTGCTGACGACCTCCTGCACCCATGCGACAGAACTGGCAGCACTTTTGTGTAACATTCGGCCCGGGGACGAAGTGATCATGCCTGCTTACACCTTCGTATCCACCGCAGATGCCTTTGTACTGCGCGGTGCGGTTCCTGTGTTCGTGGATATCCGCCCGGATACCATGAACATTGACGAGACACTGATCGAGGATGCCATCACGGAGAAGACGAAAGCCATCGTTCCGGTGCATTATGCCGGTGTGGCCTGCGAGATGGACACCATTATGGACATCGCAAAAAGACATAACTTAAAGGTAGTAGAGGATGCCGCACAGGGTGTACTGGCATCTTACAAGGGAAAAGCACTGGGAACCATCGGTGACTTCGGTGCCTACAGCTTCCATGAGACCAAGAACTACAGCATGGGTGAGGGCGGAGCACTGCTGATCCGTGATAAGAAGGATGTGGAAGAAGCGGAGATCATGAGGGAGAAGGGAACCAACCGCAGCAAGTTCTTCCGGGGCCAGATCGATAAATATACCTGGGTAAATTACGGATCTTCCTATCTTCCCAGTGATATGAATGCGGCTTATCTCTATGCACAGCTGGAGATCGCTGATGAGATCAATGAGGCAAGACTTGCCTGTTGGAACCGCTATTATGAGCAGCTGCTTCCCTTAAAGAAAGCGGGAAAGATCGACCTGCCCACCGTACCGGAAGGCTGTGTGCATAATGCGCATATGTTCTACATTAAGGCAAGAGATCTGGAACAGAGAACAAGATTTATCAGCTATATGAAGGAGAACGGTGTGCTTACGGTATTCCATTATATCCCGCTGCATACTTCTCCCGCAGGACAGAAGTTCGGCCGGTTCCACGGCGAGGACCGTTATACTACCAGAGAGAGCGAGCGCCTGGTAAGACTTCCCATGTACTATGGGCTGACACTGGATCAGGTGGATTTCATTTGTGGACTGGTGAAAAACTTTTTTGAATTAGAGGAGCAGTAACATGCAAAAAATTGGCAGAGCGTCTGCACAGGTTGCAGGCAGATTTCTGTTCCTGGGTGTCTCCGTGCAGATTCTTCTGGGAATTTGCTGGGGCGTCAGATCCTTTGGAATTTTTCCGGAATTCGGCGATAGCTACACATGGCTGAAAGCGTCAGAGACACTTGTGTGTGATGACTACATGGGGATCGGCTACCCTCTTTTTCTGATGCTTGTAAAAGGGATAGAATCCATAAGTTCTATCCCTTATACTTTTTTTGTATATACGGTACAGATCCTGATTGCATTTTATGCCGGTGTAGTATTTTTACGGGCATGCGGAGTGACAGGGAAAAAGATATTTTTGTGTTGGGGAAGCCTGGCGCTTCTGACCTTTCCCTGTGCCATGCAAAGTCATCTGGCCGTATTGCCGAATTCTCCGGGATATTCCTTTTTACTGCTGGAACTGTCGGCGGTGATCCGGATCCTGCGGCAGGATGCTGTGGCGGAGGATGGTGAGACGACAGCGCCGGCCAGACCGTTACATGGTCTGTTCGAAGCCGGAATCTGGTGGGCGCTCAGTACACTGTGTGTGGTGGAGAATCTGTATCTGGGGCTGGTACCGCTTATTGTTCTGTGGCTGATACATCTGTGGCAGCTACGGAGAAGAAAGACGGAGAAAAAGAGAGTAGGCCGGGAACTTTTGCTCCTTCTGGCAATGGCGGGAATTTTATTCACGCTGGTGCCCATGTGGCAGACACCGGGCAGCTATGGGAAGGCGGAGAATACGGTGAGCGCCGCCATGATGCGCCGGTTCAGCTGGACGCATATGAGAGAGGAAGAAGAATACGATGAATGGCCGGAACAGCTGCGTACCTGGATGACCTGGAAAGAGATGAGGAATGCCGGGTATTATGCGGGAACCATGGAGTCCGGCATACAAAAGACGCTGGAGGATCGTTTCGGCAAGGCGGAAGCACAGAAGATATTCAGAGAGTATGCCGAGTATCACCTGAAGACGTATACTTCAGACAATATCCATCAGATCGCCTGGGATTGCCTCGGATATGCCATGCCTACGGTACTGTTGCAGCTGCTGTTGGACGGCAGGGGATATGACTCCTTCTCTGGCAGAAATGTAGACATTATGATGACGGGAGATCCAAGGCTGACAGAGCTTTTGTTAAAATACAGCAGCTGGTGGTTCCTGTCGGGAATCGCTGTTGTGGTCGTGAGCTGCATGATATGCGGGATCATTGCCATGCGCCGACAGAAAAAAGAAAAAACAGTACCGGACAGAAGTCTGTTCTGGAAGATCTCAGGAGTCTGTGTGATCACTGCGGCAGGCATGATCCTGTGGTATACCATGCGGGATGCCGGATGCCTGGATTACAAGAACGGATTGCTGCCGGGTTCTCTGTGGCTTGTGGGAATGATCCTCTGGACCGATAGGACCATAAGCGCCGGAGATACAGAAGACAACCCGGAGAAATAATAGAATTGTGACAGCAGAAACGCGGGAAGGAGGAACCATGACGAAGATGACAACAAAAGTGAAAACGCAGAAATCAGAAAAAGCCTGGTTCTTTCTGGGAGCGTTGGCAGTATTTTTTATGGGAGTTCCGTATCTTGTATTAGGGAAGGACTCTGTGTTCGTGTATCACGATCAGCTGGACGGTGAGGTGATCGCCTATCTTCTGCAGGCAAGACATCTGTGGGATGGCAGCGGTGTATTGCCGGAATTCATGAACGGTGCAGCAAAAACAGCGCTTACCATGCCGGCCCCCGCCTGTGTGCTGTTATACCGGTGGCTGCCTGCGGAACTGGCACTGGCCTGTATGCAGGTGGCTGGCAGCTTTGCCGGATATCTGGGAATGTTCTGCCTGCTTGGATGGGCCGGAGAAACATCGGAAACACTGCGGAGAAGAAAAGGACTTGTCGGTTTCATAGCCATGCTGACCGGATGTATGTATGCGTATCTGCCGTTTTTGCCGGTGTACGGGCTGTCCCAGTATGGATTGCCGCTGTTAATGTATTGTGTACTGCGACTGGGGGAAAAGGACAGACCGAAGAATTTCCGGATTCTCTGTTATTTTTATGTACTGCTTTTCGGATGTAATTCTTCCCTGGTGTTATCCGGTTTTGCTGTGCTGGGAATCTGGGCGGTATGGGAGATCGTCACACTGGTGGACAAAAGGAAACAGTTCTCCGCCGGACAGGCTGCAGCCTGGGGGATTTTGCTGCTTACGTATATCGTTGAGAACGGTTCGTTATTGCTTCAGCTGTCCGGGGGACAGGGAGAAGAGATTTCTCACAAATCGGAATATCTGCTCAGCCCGGTGGACTTTTTCAGTCAGTTGAAAACAAACCTCCTGCAGGGAGGACAGCACAGTGTGGATTATCATGGACTGATCCTCGTGGTGCTGTTGATGACAACAGTTGTTTTATTTTTCCTAAATCGGGCAACGAAGAAGGACATAGCGGATAAAAAGAATGTACCTGAGGGCGGAGAAAAACGGTTATGGAAAGCCGTGGGCCTGTCACTGGCCGTTATTGCAGGCTTTGCGGCAGTGGCCGCACTGTGGGACAGCAGTATCGGAATCGCTATCCGTTCCAGTCTGGGTGCTCTGAAGGGCTTTCAGGCCAACAGAGTCCTGTGGCTGAGTCCCTGCCTGTGGTATTTTATTCTGGGGTGCAGCCTGTTATTGCTGACGGAACAGCTCCCGGAAAGAGACACAGGAGCGGAGAAAACAGGGAACGGACGCAGGAACGGTGTGATCCCGGGGATCATCGTAATGGCCGCAATGCTTCTTACCGTGGCAACAGCCGGGAAGATTTTGCTGGAGAGCAATCTGAAGCCCAATCTGCAAAAACTGGTGAACCGGAATTATGCAGCCATGAGCTTCCGGGATTATTATGCCGTGGATGTGCTGGATCAGGTACAGGAGTACCTGCGGGAGAATACCGGGGAAGAACCACAGGATTACCGGGTCGTAAGTCTGGGGATCGATCCCGCTGCGGCATTGTATCATGGATTTTACTGTCTGGACGGCTATTCAAATAACTATTCTCTGGAGTACAAGCACCGTTTCCGGGAGATCATTGCACCGGAGCTGGACAAGAGTGAATATCTGGAAGACAGCTTTGACCATTGGGGGAATCGTTGCTATTTGTTCAGCGCGGAATGCCCCGGCTATTATACGATCGAAAAAGGCGGCTTTTATTTTCAGGACTATACGATCGATGCGGAAAGTCTGAGGCAGCTGGGCGGAAGCTATCTGTTGTCAGCAGCCTATATCGATCACAGTGAGGATACCGGTCTGGAACTGATGAGGCCGGAGGCCTTTGAGACAGAGAACAGCTATTACCGCATTTATCTCTATCGGGTAATGGATAATGAATAATAACGGAGATGGGAAGATCCTATGATTGGACAGGAAAAACGGGATAAATGGAAAAAAATCCTGCCGGAACTGCTGGCAGTTATATTGTGCCTGGTATTGATGGGTGCGGGAGTCAGCCGGAAGGAAGGCTATCACATGGACGAACTTCTGAGCTTTGAACTGGCAAATGCCAGGTATAATCCCTGGATCGTACCTACCCAGCCGGAAGGGCGTCTGGCCAAATTCGTGAACGAGGAGATCGAGGGGGACAGTGCGGGAGAGGTTCTGGAGAATCTGAAAAATACAGTAACAGATGTGCTTAGGAACCGGGGAAACAGCAAGCTGTTGTCTTATAAAGCAGATGTCTATGAGGAACCGGTCTGGATCACGGACCGGCAGTTTCAGGATTATGTTACGGTGGATCAGAAAGATGCCTTTGATTACCTGTCGGTTTATTTTAATGTAAAAGATGACAATCATCCGCCGGTACATTTTATGCTGCTGCATACCATGAGTTCTGTCTTTCGGGGAACATTGTCACCGTGGCTTGGATGCAGCATCAATCTGGTCTGTCTGGGAATTACATTGTGGCTTTTACTGCGGCTGGGGAGACAGCTGGCAGATGTGTTTTCCCTGGAAGGAAAGGGAAGACAGCTGGGGATCCTGGCGGTGCTTCTCTATGGAATGAGTACCGGAGCACTGGCTACGGTGCTGCTGATCCGTATGTATGGACTGCTTTCCTGTCTGTGTGTCGCCCTGTTTTCCGTCCATGTGGAAAAATGGAAGAATAACGGGTTTGACAAGAAAAACAAGGGCCTTATCGCTATTACGGTGCTGGGTTTCCTGACACAGTATTTTTTCCTGTTTTACTGCCTTCTGCTGGCGGCGGTTACCGCAGTGATCCTGCTGTACCGGCACAGGAACAAAGAATTATGGTGCTATATCCGGTCCATGGTGATCGCTGCAGTGATCGGACTGGTATTGTTCCCTTTTGCAATTTCGGATGTGTTCTCCAGCGGAAGAGGGACAGAAGCTCTCGGCAATCTGGCCTCCGGATTTGCCGGTTACGGACAGAGACTGGCTGCATTTGGCAGAATTCTGGCGGATCGGACAGTGGGAGCGCCTCTTCTGACCTGCGGATGTGCCGCCGGCACAATCCTGCTTCTGGGAAAGCTGTATCTGAGCTTCCGGGCCGGGAAACAGGAACAGAAAGGTGAAAATTCCGGAAGAGATGCGGCCTGGATGCTGATGGTGCCGGTGGCCGGATATTTTCTGCTGGCATCCCGCATGTCACCGTATCTGGTGGACCGCTATATTATGCCTTTGTTTCCGTTTGTGGCATTGCTGCTTGCTTTGCTATTGTGTCTCCTTGGAAAAAAACTGACAGAGATCTCCGGATGGAAAGAACAGATCGTGGGAGGCATGCTGGTGCTGTTGCTCGTGGTGGTACAGGGGCTGCGGCTTGCGGCCTATGATGGGGAATACCTCTATCAGGGATATGCCAGACAGGAAGCATTGGCGGAAGAATATGAGGAGTTCCCATGCATCTGCGTTTATGCGGGAGTGGGCTATTATGAGAACCTGCCGGAATTTATGCATTACACCAAAACTTTGCTGGTAACGGCAGAGGAACTGAAGGAACGTAAGGATACGGAATCCGTGGAGGCACTGGACCGGGTGATCGTATTGATTAAACCGGGTGTGGATAAAGAAGCAACAGTGTCTGTGCTCCGGGATAAGTATGGTTATACGTCGGAGGAACTTCTGCTTTCGGAAGGCGTGCACGGAGATATGATATATATGTTTTCCAGATAAGGAATGAAATGATAAGAAGACAGAAATGAGGTTGAAACATGATCGCAGTTCGTTTGCTGTGGCTTGCCGTTCTGCTGGTAGCGATACCGGCATGGGTGGGAAATTGTTTTTTAAATGTGGATAAACCCTGTAGAAATCCGGTATTTCTGTGGATTAGTGGTCAGATGCTGCTATGGGCGGGATTTCAGGTGATCTGTGTGCCGGTGATCCTGTTGGAAGGCCGTATGTGGATGGTGACCGTAGCTTATTGCGGCTACATCCTGGTGCTGCTGGCAGCGGCAACGGTCCGGTATTTCCGGCAGTCCCGTACTCTGCGGGCAGTCCGGGAAGCAAAGCCGGAGAAAGCAGAGATTATTTTGTGGGTGCTGGCTGGTGTGCTTTTGCTGGTGCAGCTGGTATTGGCAGTGCTGATGGTCTACGGTGATGGTGACGATGCCTATTATGTGGCAATCTCCGCAGCGGCAGAGGAATCCGGCAGGATGTATCAGAAGATCCCTTATACGGGAATGCATACGGAACTGGATGTGAGACACGGGCTGGCACCTTTTCCTATCTGGATCGCATGGCTGGCCCAGATGACCGGCATCACTACGGTGATCGTGGCGAAGACTCTGGTGCCGGTCGCTCTGATCTCCATGACTTACGGAGTATTCTATCTTCTGGGAAGCAGGGTATTATTCGCAGGAGAGGGCGCATACCGGAAGAAATGGGCGTTGCCTGCATTTTTACTCTGTACGGAAGTGCTGGTGCTTTTCGGAGATTATTCTTATTATACTGTAGAGAATTTTATGATTGCCAGGAGCAGACAGGGGAAGGCTGCATTGGGAAGTATCCTGATCCCCATGATATTTTTCCTGCTGCTGACACTGCTTCGAAAAATACAGGAAGAACAGAAGATCACTGTCGGTTTCTGGGTGCTGTTGGGATCTGTGATGACGGCCTGCTGTCTGGCCAGTACCATGGGAGCATTGCTGGCATGCATGCTGGTGGGAACGGCCGGGCTCTGTGGTGCGGTCAGTTACAGAAAATGGAAACTCATACTGCCATTGATCGGCTGTTGTATTCCCTGCATTGTGTATGCCGGAATGTATTTGCTGTTGGGATGATAGGACCGGAGGAGAAGAATGGATGCTTTAAAGCTGTTTCAGGAATATATGGGGACCGGACTGATCGTTCTGTGGTTCCTGGTGAGTCTGCTGTATCTGTGGCTCACAGAGAAAAGAAAATATATCCGGGTGATGTTTCTTTATGTGCCGTTAGTATTGCTGCTTGTCTTTTTTAATCCGCTGGTGGCGAAGATCGTCTCTCAGATGGCGGATGGGGAAATCTATTACCGGATCCTGTGGTTGTTGCCTGTGACACCGGTGATTGCTTTCGGTACGGTGCAGCTTTGTGGAAAACTCGCCGGTAGAAAAAGATATGTGGGGATAACGTTGGCTATTGTGCTGTTTACGATATCCGGCAGTCTGATCTACAGGAATCCCAATTTTCAGAAGGCGGAAAATGCGTATCATGTACCCCAGAGCGTTGTGGATATCTGTGATACCATTGAGGTTCCGGGCAGAGAAGTCATGGCGGCATTCCCGGGAGAACTGCTGCAGTATGTGAGACAGTATTCCAATGTGATTTGTATGCCCTACGGCAGGGACATTATGGTGAGCAAGTGGACGGTGCAGAATGATCTTTATGATGTTATGGAGCAGGAGGTCATTGATGCACAGGAGCTGGCAGAACTGGCCAGAGAAGAGGCCTGCGCCTATGTGATCCTGTCGGAAGATAAAAAACTGGTGGGGAAGATGCAGGATCAGGAATTTGAAGAATTCGGAAGAATGCACGGATATGTGATCTACAAAGATTCCACAGTGGATCTGTATTACTTTATGAAGGAATGAGATTTCAGGGAAAAACAAGTGGCTCCCGGAGCAGCAAAGTAACTGGCTGCTTCGGGAGCCTTTTTTGACCGGAATTATTTTTCCTGGGATGCATAATCCTTGGAATAGTAATTCAGGAAGTATTCAAAACGTTTGGCGATGAGCTTACGTCCTTTTACATTCAGGTGCAGATTGTCGACAAGATATTCATCGGCATTGTCTTCGGTAATGCTGCCGTACAGGTTATCCATGAAGGATACGCTGTGGATATTGGCGGAGTAACATTCCTTGATCACATAAGTGGATAAGACATCACGGCCGTTGTAAATATACATATCGGAGCTTACATAGTCGCCGTTCTCATCCACAGCATATGCATAGGTCGGAGACATGACGATAATGCGGATCTGGGGGTAATAGTTCTGCAATACTTCAATGCTGGCCTCCAGATTGCCGGTAAACTGCGTGGGATCCGTGGGATTCTCATCACTGTACATGGCATTGCCGGACAGATAATCGGTAGCATCATACATAATGGCAACGGTGTCGATCGTGTTGAAATCCAGAGTTTTCAGTGTGTTGATTACTTCCTCTGCTTCGGCCGGTGTCTTGTCGCCCAGAGCATTGGCTGCATCGGTGTAGTAGCCATCCAGAGGAACCCCAACGGCCAGGTTCACCAGCCAGTAGAGACAGTAAGCATCCATGGGGGCAACGGTGGGGTCGTAGTTTAACTGCTGTGCAGCAAGGTAACTTCCGCTGATGGAACAGTTATAAACGGTGGTATCGGTCTCTTTGGCGATCAGATTGGCCAGATTGTCGGAAGAGTCCCTGTCATCTGCGAAGGGAGCATTTCCGAAGACAACGATATTGGAAGCATCATTAATGATCATCTGACCGTTTTCGTCGGTCAGGGGAAGGATGGAATCCCAACTGTCGTCGTAGGAACCTTGCCCGTCCTTGAAGATGTCGGACTGGCTGATCCTCTGTCCCCAGTGTGTGACGCGGTATCCTACCACGCCGACAACAATAAGAAGCACGAGAGCAAACAGTACGTGAAAATTCAGAAAGCGCCGGATACCGGCAGGGGCCGCAGACTCTTCGCCCTCAGGGATTTCTTCATCGGCATCTACGTAAAGGTCTTCTATGTCGTCATCGGAATCGGTATGGAAATTGTGCACAGAACCGGAACGAGTATTCCCGGAATGGAAATTACCAGAATCTGTGTCTTGCATTGTGTCGTTTTCCAGATCTACAATCTCAATATCCGGCATGTCATTCACAGAAGATGCGTGGATATTATGGTTGTTATTGTTTCGTTTCATGTATTCTCTCCGTTTCAGGTAATTCAATAATGTAGTGGTAAAAGAGTTATATTGATTTTACTATTATACGAAAAGAAAGTCCATAATATTAGAAAGATTTAAGAAATTCTGAAGAAATGGGTGAATGCCTTGATGTGGGGAAAATACAATGCTATAATGTTACGGAATTATTACACCGAGAATTATGAGCAGAAGGGATAGATCAGATGAAAAAATTATTTAACCATACAAAACGTCCGGATCGTAACTGGGAAGAAGACGTACAGGATGGTTACGATTGGGACGAGGAAGAATATACCGGAGAAGACGACGGCGAGGAATACTATGCCGACGAAGAAGAGTATCCGGAAGAGACTGACGGCGAAGAGTACTATGCCGATGAGGAAGAATACACCGGAGAAGACGACGGTGAAGAGTACTATGCCGATGCGGAAGAGTACACCGGAGAAGACGGCGAAGAGTACTATGCTGATGAGGAAGAGTACACCGGAGAAGAAGACGATGAGGAGTACTACGCCGATGAGGAAGAGCACACCGGAGAAGAAGACGGTGAGGAGTACTACGCTGATGAGGAAGAGTACACCGGAGAAGAAGACGGTGAGGAGTACTATGCCGATGAGGAAGAGCACACCGGAGAAGAAGACGGTGAGGAGTACTATGCCGATGATGTGGAGTACATCGAAGAGAGTGACGATGAAGAGTATTATGCCGACGAGGATTACGAGGAAGAGCCGGCTCCCACGGGCAGGAGAAAGACCGGGGGCAAAAAGCAGGGCGGAATCGCTGTAATCTGGACAAAATTCCTGAACCTGAGTACCATGGACCGGATCATGGCAGCTACCGGAGTGGCGGTACTGATTCTGGCTATCGTGACCGGAAGTGTCTATGCCAGTGCCCGGGCAGTGGATGGACAGGTATCGGAGTTCGTCAGCGTGGGAACACAGCTGGACGGCATCCAGATGATCGGTGAGCAGGGACTTCTGGCAGTGGCAGACGCACAGATGGCAAAGATCGCGGCAGCCAATGCGGTAGAAGAAGATCCGGAAGAACAGAAGGAATATGAAGAGGCAGAGTACACCAACGGCGGTACGGTAGAACTGGAGCTGGTCTCTGTACAGAAGGATCTGAAGATCAAATTTAACAATAAAAAGACCGCCAAGCTGATCTCCAACGTACCCTTCAGCGTAACCATCACAGATCCCAACGGCAAGACCGAGACCTGGACTGATGACGATATGGACGGTATTATCTATAAAAAGGGTATTACGCCGGGGAATTACTCCGTAGCGGTAAACGCACTGACGGATGATAAATACAAGGACTATGTTCTGCCGACAGCAGCACAGAAAGTAGAAGTAAAGAAGGATATCGCCTATAAAAAGGTCGATGTCTCCAATGAGATCAAGAAAGAATCTGAGATCAATGCTGCAAAAGAGGATACACAGATCAGGGATACTACTGTAGAGTCCACACTGCAGGATACTGTGCAGTGGGTGGCAAGTACTGCGACTGCCAATACTTATAAAGAAGTATCCAAGGATACCATTACCGATCCGGAGACCGTAACGGTGGCTTACAGCGGTAAGTTCCTGCGGATGGCAGAAGTGTCTCCTACAGCGGAACCAACAGCGGAACCGACAGCAGAACCTACAACAGAGCCCACAGCAGAACCTACAAAAGAACCGACAGTATCCCCGACTGCAGAGCCCACAGCGACTCCGACAGTAACCCCGACGGCAACAGCAACCCCGGCGGCAACAGCAACCCCGACAGCGGCCCCTACGGCAACCCCGACAGCGGCCCCTACGGCAACTCCTACAGCGACTCCTACGGCAACCCCTACAGCGACTCCGGCGGCGACAATTACTCTGGATAAAACGGCAGTGACGACTTATCAGAAGGCAACGGATACAGTTACCGCAAAAGTCAGCGGAAGTGGAACCGTAAGTGCGGCTTCCAGCGATACCGGTATAGCAACTGTGGCTGTAAGCGGCAAGACCATTACTATCACCGGTGTGAAAGCGGGAAGTGCTACGGTAACGGTAACGTATACAGAAGGCAGCAACAAGGTGGAAGCCAAGTGCACAGTAACAGTAAAGGCTTCCAATGCGAGAGAAGATAAAACTACCAAGCTGAAAGACAAGAGCGGTGTACAGCTGTATGTACAGGATGGTGACAGCTATCGTGAAGCAGTCTATGCGGATTACTTTACTGCCTCTAAGTTCTTTATCAAAGGTGATGTGAAATACACCGGATGGCAGACACTGGACGGAAAGCTTTATTTCTTTACAGCGGATGGCAACAAGGTTACCGGAGAACAGGTCATTCAGGGCGCAAAATACAATTTTGCCAGTGACGGATCTCTGGTAGTTGGTTCCGGCACCATGGGAATCGATGTGTCCAAGTGGAATGGAAAAATTGACTGGAACGCCGTGAAGAATTCCGGTGTCAGCTACGTGATCATCCGTGTGGGTTATCGCGGTTCCTCTCAGGGAGCACTGATCGATGACCCTACCTTCAAGACCAACATCAAGGGAGCTACGGCAGCAGGATTGAAAGTGGGTGTATACTTCTTTACCCAGGCAGTGGATGAGGTCGAGGCAGTACAGGAAGCCTCCATGGTACTGGACCGTATCAGTGGTTACAAGATTTCCTATCCGGTATTCCTGGATGTGGAAGGAAGCGGCGGAAGAGGTGATAAGATCGATTCCGCTACCAGAACGGCAGTATGTAAGGCATTCTGCAATACCATTCAGAATGCAGGATACACCGCAGGTGTGTATGCCAACAAGACTTGGCTCAGCCAGAAGATGGATGCAAGTGCACTGAGTGGCTACAAGATCTGGCTGGCCCAGTATGCAGCAGCACCCACCTACACCGGACGCTATGATCTGTGGCAATACAAATCCACAGGAAAAGTCAGCGGCATCAGCGGCAATGTGGATCTGAACCTCAGCTACCTGGGATATTAAGATTTGCAATAAAGCCCAGACCGACTGCTTGCAGGCGAGGCTGGGACTTTATTAGCAAATCAAACACACATGAGCATGTAGGACGATAGTCCGGAATGCGAATGGGTGTCACGGGTCCGAGAGCACGAAGTGCGGAGGAGCCGTGTTAATACCCGGCGCTAAGAATGACGATAGCCCGGAATGCGAATGGGTGTCACGGATCCGAGAGCACGAAGTGCGGAGGAGCCGTGTTGATATCCTGCTTGTTTTATGGTAAAATATCCCTATCTATAACAAAAAATGTGCGCTGTGCGCAGAACGGAGAAAAAATGAGAACTTATCTGGTAACAGGAGGGGCCGGTTTTATCGGTTCCAACTATATTCATTACATGTTTAAAAAATACGATAATAAAATCCGTATCATCAACGTGGATGCACTGACCTATGCAGGCAATCTTGAGAATCTCAAGGACGTGGAGAAGCGTGAGAACTACACCTTTGTAAAGGCTAATATCTGTGACAAGGATGCCATCAGCAAAATTTTCGCAGAGAATGATATCGACCGTGTGGTACATTTTGCGGCAGAAAGCCATGTAGACAGAAGTATCCGCAACCCGGAGATCTTCGTACAGACCAATGTCCTGGGTACTGCAGTGATGCTGAACTGTGCCAAGGCAGCCTGGGAGCTTCCCGATGGCAGCTTCAAAGAAGGCAAGAAGTTCCTGCATGTATCTACAGATGAGGTCTACGGATCTCTTCCCGATGATGACAATGCATTCTTCTATGAGACCACTCCGTATGATCCCCACAGCCCTTACTCCGCAAGTAAGGCAAGCTCGGACATGCTGGTGAAGGCATATATGGATACCTATCATTTCCCTGCCAACATTACCAACTGCTCCAACAATTACGGTCCTTTCCAGTTCCCTGAGAAGCTGATCCCTCTGATCATCAATAATGCATTGCATGGCAAAAAGCTTCCGGTCTACGGTGACGGTAAGAACGTCCGTGACTGGCTGTATGTGGAAGACCATGCTAAGGCTATCGATATGGTACAGGAACAGGGAAGACTGTTCGAAACCTACAATGTGGGCGGACATAATGAGAAGCAGAATATCGAGATCATCCACATTATCATTGAGACTCTGCAGGAGATGCTTCCGGATTCCGATCCCCGCAAGGCACATATTAACAACGATCTGATCACTTACGTGGAAGATCGTAAGGGTCATGACAGAAGATATGCCATCGCGCCGGATAAGATCAAGGCAGAGATCGGCTGGTATCCCGAGACCATGTTCAAGGAAGGCATCCGCAAGACCATCGCCTGGTACTTCGAGCATGAAGACTGGATGAATAATGTGACCAGTGGTGATTACCAGAAGTACTACAATGAGATGTACGAAGAAAAGTAAAGAATACCTGTTAAATGGGAACGATGAACGTCGTTCCCATTCGGTGTGTTAAAAAACAAGTAAAAAGAAGCCCGAAAAGGGCGGATCGGAGGACGAAATGAAAGGAATTATACTGGCGGGAGGTTCCGGAACCAGACTGTATCCCCTGACAAAAGCGATTTCCAAGCAGATCATGCCGGTGTACGATAAACCCATGATCTATTATCCCCTGTCAACACTGATGCTGGCAGATATCAGAGAGGTATTGATCATCTCCACCCCAAGAGACCTTCCGGTATTTCAGGAATTACTGGGAGACGGCAGACAGCTGGGCATGCGCCTGGAATATGCGGTGCAGGATCAGCCCCGCGGGCTGGCAGATGCCTTTATCATCGGTGCGGATTTCATCGGTAATGACAGAGTGGCACTGGTACTGGGAGATAATATTTTCTACGGACAGAGCTTTTCCGCAGTATTGCGCAGAGTAGCTGCCAGAGAAAAGGGCGCAACTATTTTCGGCTATTATGTGCGTGATCCCAGAGAATACGGTGTAGTGGAATTTGATGAGAACGGCAAGGCACTTTCCATCGAGGAGAAGCCGGAGCATCCCAAGAGCA
>ERZ827452.2016-NODE-2016-length-16596-cov-3.849828_pt1 | contig 16596 bp, 15 predicted proteins | sample MGYA00519866_ERZ827452 | MGnify/ENA primary metagenome ERZ827452 (study PRJEB31778, sample SAMEA3449307) | human gut metagenome | biome: human gut; feature: human-associated habitat; material: faeces | place: United Kingdom | collected 2010/2012 ... | reverse complement strand
CTTTGCCAAACAGCAGGGACTTTCGTTGGATGTGGCATTGGATTTCTTTTATCATTCCCAGGTCTATCAGCTGATCCGTGACGGCGTTTCCGATATGCACTGCATGAGCGATGCGTATCTGGCAGAGGAATTGGAACAGGAATATGCGGAGAAGATTTTGGTAAATTGTCAATAATCGAATAAAATCAAAATATGGAGTATGTAAATGAAATCCGTATCAATCTACGCCTTAACAAGAAAACAGAATCTATCCAACCTTTCCCGCCTGGAATACCATCTATCCGGCAGAGAAAAGCCTTTAAAAATGCGGGTGTGGGAAATAAATAGTATGCGGGCGCTGGTGGATCAGCTGGAGAAGTATATGCCGGAGGTATATCGGCTTCGGCTTTTCTATTCGTTCCAGATTCTGCGTCTTGGCAAGGAGTTTGATCTGCTTCAGGTGAAGGAAAACCAGATCGTTAATATTGAACTGAAAAGCGGGGTGGTTTCGGAGGACGCCATACGAAGACAGCTGATCCAGAACCGGTATTATTTGGCGATTCTTGGAAGACCGGTCCGGTCTTATACCTATATAAGCAGTCAGAACCGCCTGGTCCGTCTGACGAATCATGATCATATTGTGGAAGCGGAATGGGAGCAGCTGTGTGCGGAACTGCAGGAAAAGAGTGCAGATTTTTCTGGGGATCTGGAAGATCTGTTTCAGGCGGAATGGTATCTGATCTCTCCGCTGACGCAGCCGGAGCGATTTTTGAAAAAAGAATATTTCCTGACGGCGCAGCAGAAAGATATTGAGCGTCAGATCTTAAAGAGTATCCGGATAAAACGAGGCGGCTATTATCATTTCAGTGGACTTCCGGGAACGGGAAAGACACTGCTTCTTTATGACATCGCCATGAAGCTTTCCGGCAGGCAGATGGTTTGCATAATCCATTGCGGGGCATCAGGGCAGGAATGGAAAAGGCTTCACGAGCGTTTGAGGCGTATCGTCTGGGTGTCCGATTCGCAGATTACGGCAGAAATGCGATTGGACGAATATGGAACGGTTTTGGTTGATGAGGCGCATTTATTGGATAAGGAAACGCTGGAGAACATCGTAGAAGCGGCAGGAAAACGACCAGTTATTTTTACCAGCGATTGTGAGGATCAGCTATCGCCAGAAGAAGTGGATCAAAGCGTAAAGCTGGGAATCGCAAAGCTTCCTGAAATCCAGACATTCCGGCTGACCAACCGGATTCGGACGAATGAAGAAATTTCCTCTTTTGTTCAGAATATGATGCACATTCCGGACTACAAAAGCGGCAGGAGGTTTCCGCATGTGACTGTGTTTTATGCCAATGATGACCAGGAAGCTGCAAATCTGATCCAGGATGGGAAGAAACAAGGGTATCAGCACCTGTTGGAAAGTGAAGTGGCTGAGAAGGCATATGACAGTGTGGCAATAATATTGGACGGGAATTATTTCTATGATTCCAAGAAATATCTGCGTTCGAAGAAACGGACAGTGCGGAACTTATTTCATCAGTTAAACAGTGCAAAAGAGAAGCTGATGCTGATCGTGAAGGATAATGAGCCGTTTTATGCAATGCTGCTGGGACTGTTGTAAGGATCATACTTGACTTTTTTCTGATTGAGTTCCAAAATATAAAGGAATATGTTTTTCACAAAATATCATAAGAAAAGAAGTCAGGAGCAAATGATGAGCAAACGAAGAATTTCCCTGATTCTGGGACTTGGCATGATACTGGCCATGGGAACAACCGCCTGTGGCAAACATCTGCCAGCGGAGTCGGAATCAGAAGCGATTAATATTCAGGTAGTGACCCGGGAAGCGGCTGCGGAGACCATGGCAGAGGAGCCGTCTGCTGCAAGGACAACGGAAGAAGAGACTTCTGCTGCGGAGGAAGAGACAACCATGGAAGTGGTGGTTGCGGAGATTGATGACGCGGAAGATCCGCAGGCGGATGCGGTTGGCGGCGGAGCGGTAAATGTAGCAGAAGTGGTACAGGAAGTACAGCGTGAGGAAAGCCAGATCCAGGGGACAGGAGCTGGAGCAAATACCAATTCTGGTTCCCAGAGCGCACAGCTGCAGACCAGCAATGGCATTGATGTGGCAAAATACCAGGGAAAGATCGACTGGCAGAAGGTGAAAGCCTCTGGAATTGATTTTGCCATGATCCGTGTGGGATACCGGACCCAGAAGATAGGAGAGATTTTCGAGGATCCTTATGCCAGATATAATCTCCAGGAGGCTCAGAAAGCCGGGATCAAACTGGGAGCTTATTTCTTTTCAACCGCGATCACGGAAGAAGAGGCCAGACAGGAGGCTGTGTGGGTTTCTCAGATTCTGGCGAAATATCCGATCACTTATCCAGTTGCCTACAACTGTGAGGGGTTTAAAGATTCGGAAAATCGTCAGTATGGGCTTTCGAAAGCAGACAGGACAGCCCTGGCTGTGACATTTCTGGACTATATCAAGGAACAGGGCTATGACCCGATGTTTTACGCAGCGAAAAATGAACTGACAGGAAGCGCTGACTGGGATACAGCCCAGTTATCTGGGAAATATCCGATCTGGGTATCCCAGTATCCGGATGTGCCGTATCCTCAGACTGCCAGATCAGATTATAGTGGTTCCCATACCATGTGGCAGTATACCAGCCGGGGAACGGTAGATGGAATCGCCAAATCCGTTGATATGAATGTGGCTTATTTCCGGCTGGATCAGGAAAATCAGGCGAAGGACAGTGAAGCTCCGGAGCAGATCGCAGGCGGCCCTGAACTGGGAATCACCTTTCAGGAGGTGCAGGAGACGGTAACAGCCAAGATCGCCACCAATCTTCGGACAGAGCCTGGAGTAAAGGATGATTCGACGATTGTTGCCCAATTGAAACATGGAGATACCGCCACAAGAACGGGAATCGGTGACAATGGCTGGTCCAGAGTGATCTACCAGGGACAGACTCTATATGCATTGACCAGTTACCTGACCACAGATTTGAATGCTCCTGCACAGACAGAAGGCAGCCGGAAAGAAACGATGGCAGAAAGTAACAGTACAAAAGCAGAAAACCAAGCACCAGCGGGGCAGCTGACAGAGACCATAGGGCCGGATGCAGCAGCTTCCAATGAAGAAACCAAAGAATGGGATTTCTCGAAAGTGGTATTTACGGAATGTCAGGAAGAAGTTACCGCTAAAATCGAAACAAACCTGAGAACAGAACCAAGCACCAGAAGAGACGATACGGTTGTGGCGAAGCTGATCCACGGAGAGACGGTGGTTCGGACTGGTATCGGAAGCAATGGCTGGTCCAGAGTGGAGTATAACGGCCAGACCTTATATGCAGTCAGCAGTTATCTGATGATACCAGAGGAGTAAATTGTGGGAAAAGTTTTTGTTATACAAAAAATATAGTTGTATTTCCTAAAAAAGTATGCTAAACTTTATGTGTTTGACTATAGGAGGTGTGAATAAGTATGCTGAAGATTATTTTAACCATCGTGTTTGTTCTTATATGTATTGCTCTTACTGTGATCGTATTACTTCAGGAAGGTAAGTCCCAGGGACTTGGAGCCATCGGCGGTATGGCAGACAGCTATTGGGGCAAGAACAAAGGCCGTTCCATGGAAGGTACGCTTGAGAAGTTTACAAAGTTTGCTGCCATTGCAGTTCTTTTACTGGCACTGGTGCTGAACATCATTTGGTAAGATAAGACAGACACTCTTGGTAACAAGGGTGTCTTTTGTGTAATAAGGGATTTTTATTCGTTGGATTCACAGGAGGGAATTGTGACAGAAGAATTATTAAAACAGAGAAAAGAAATGCTGGTACAACTGGTTCATGATAAGACCTATGTACCGATGAAATTAAAAGAACTTGCTATGCTGCTTTCTGTGCCGAAGGAGCATCGGGATGAATTAAAGGAAGTTCTGGATATTCTGATCGCGGAAGGAAAGATCGGAATTTCTAAGAAAGGAAAATACGGCAAGGCCGAGGAATTTGCACTGGTTGGAACTTTTAGCGGCCATGCAAAGGGCTTCGGCTTTGTGACCATTGAAGGACGGGAACAGGATGTCTTTATTCCGGCAGACAAGACAAAAGGTGCCATGGACGGGGATAAGGTCCAGATCGTCATTGAAGGCGAAGCCAGAGGAAAACGTGCAGAAGGAGCAGTCTTACGGATACTTGAGCATGCCAACAAGACAGTGATCGGGTTCTATCAGAAGAATAAAAATTTCGGCTTTGTGCTTCCAGACAATCAGAAGCTGGGACAGGATATTTTTATCCCTCAGGGAAAAGATATGGGTGCGGTTACTGGACATAAGGTGATCGTGCGGATCACGGATTTTGGTGATGACCGGAAGAAGCCGGAGGGCGTGATCACGGAGATCTTAGGCCATGTCAATGATCCGGGCGTGGATATTTTATCTATTATAAAAGCTTACGGGCTTCCTGAGGGCTTTCCAGACGAGGTGATGGTCCAGGTAACCGGTATTCCGGATGAGGTAGAAGAAGAGGAGAAGAAGAACCGACTGGATCTGCGTCATCTTCAGACCGTTACCATTGACGGAGAAGATGCCAAGGATTTAGACGATGCCATTTCTATTTCCAAGGAAAATGATGACCATTATACGTTGGGTGTTCATATTGCTGATGTGAGCCATTATGTGACAGAGAACAGTCCATTGGATAAGGAAGCATTAAAGAGGGGAACCAGCGTGTATCTGGTTGACCGGGTGATTCCGATGCTTCCACACAAGCTTTCCAACGGCATCTGTTCCCTGAATGCGGGAACCGATCGTCTGGCACTCAGCTGTCTGATGGAGATTGATGGGAAGGGCAATGTGATCGGACATCGGATCGCAGAGACGCTGATCCAGGTTGACCGCCGCATGACTTACACAGCGGTCAATGCCATTGTCACTGACCGGGATCCGGATGTGATAGAGGAATACAGGGATTTTGTGCCGATGTTTGATCTGATGAAAGAACTGGCGGATATCCTGAGAGAACGGAGAAAAAAACGCGGCTCCATCGATTTTGATTTTCCGGAGAGCAAGATCATCCTGGATGAGAAGGGAAGACCGGTGGATATTAAGCCTTATGAGCGGAATGCGGCAACCAAGATTATTGAGGACTTTATGCTGATGGCCAACGAAACCATCGCAGAGGATTATTTCTGGCAGGAGCTTCCGTTTTTATACCGTACCCACGATTACCCGGATCCGGAAAAAATGAAGCGGCTGGGAACCTTTATCAATAACTTTGGCTACACCATCCGTACCCAGAATGGCGAAGTACACCCAAAGGAGCTGCAGAAGCTGCTTGACAAGATTGAGGGAACCCCTGAGGAAGCGCTGATCAGCCGGTTAACCCTGCGTTCCATGAAGCAGGCAAAATACACCACCGTCTGCACTGGACATTTTGGTCTGGCGGCCAATTATTATACCCACTTTACGTCTCCGATCCGCCGTTACCCGGATCTGCAGATCCATCGGATCATTAAGGAGAACTTGAGACGGGGGTTGTCTGACAGGCGTTTTGCCCACTATGACAGCATTCTGCCGGAGGTGGCAGTCCAGTGTTCTTCTATGGAGCGGAGAGCCGATGAGGCAGAGCGGGAGACCGATAAATTAAAGAAATGTGAATATATGTCCAAACGGATCGGCAAGGAGTATGACGGTGTGATCTCCGGTGTGACCAACTGGGGACTTTATGTGGAACTGCCCAATACCGTGGAAGGACTGATCCGGGTCAATGACCTGACGGGAGATTATTTTGTGTTTGATGAAGAACACATGGAACTGGTGGGCGAGATGACCAGAAAGAGTTATAAGCTGGGACAGAAGATCCGGGTTCAGGTGGCAGACACCGATAAATTGACCAGAACCATTGATTTTATACCGGCAAAATGGCAGGAAGAGGATGAGTAAGTATGGGAAAAGAGAGTTTTAAACTGATTGCTAATAATAAAAAGGCGTATCATGACTTTTTTATTGATGATAAATACGAGACAGGCATCGAGTTATTTGGAACCGAGGTCAAGTCCATCCGTATGGGCAAATGCAGCATCAAGGAGTCCTTTGTCCGCATTGAGAAGGGCGAAGTGTATATTTATGGAATGCACATCAATCCATATGAGAAAGGCAATATTTTTAATAAAGATCCGTTAAGAGTCCGCAAGCTGCTGCTTCATAAGACCGAGATCAACAAACTTGCAGCAAAGATTGCGGAAAAAGGCTATACACTGGTCCCTCTTCAGGTGTATTTTAAAGGAAGCCTGGTAAAAGTGGAGATCGGACTGGCAAGAGGTAAGAAACTGTACGATAAACGGGATGATATTGCCAAGAAAGACCAGCGCAGGGAAGTGGAGCGGGAATTTAAGCAGACATTCCGTTGATTGGAGGACATGGATCGATGAAACGATGGTTTCGGCTGATCGGCGCTGCGTGTTTTATGGTGGCGGTCAGCCTGTTGTTATGGGTCTGCGGATATGACGGAAGACTGCAGTTTAATAAGGGTCTGGTGTCCTTGTGCTGCTTTGGTGTGGCATATCGATGGCTGCCAGAGACATTCCGGCACTGGAAACAGGACAGAAGAAGGTTTTTCTATTCTTATGGGATCTCTGTATTTCTGGCGCTGACAGAGGTGATAGGTCTCTGGCTGTGGAGAAAGGAAAATACTGATCTGGCGTTGAATGGTGCTATGGCTGTCATAGTCCTGTTTTTTTGCGTATGGATACTGGCGGCGCTTCTGGAGCCGTTTTTTTACTGGCTGTCAGGCTGGGATTTCTTAGAAAAGGGAATGAGTGTGTCTCTTCCGAAGATATTTTTCTTTTCCTGGATGGTATTTACAGCGGCTTATGTGCCTTGCCTGCTGGCATTTTATCCGGGACTTTACACTTATGATATGAGCTGGCAGTGGCAGCAGTTTCTTGGATATGGGTATACTACACACCATCCGCTGATCCACACGTTTTTTGCGTCCTGGCTTATTGAACTGGGCAATCAGATCTTTGGAGATTATCAGAAGGGACTATTTTTACATTCCGTTGTCCAGATGCTGATCATGACAGGCAGTATGGCATTTGCCATGACATTTTTGGTAAAATGGAAGGTACCGAAAAACATCTGGATCGGGATTGGGTGTTTCTTTGCTTTTTTCCCATTCTTTCCGGTTCTTGGAATCAGTACCACGAAGGATACAGTATTTGGATGCCTGTTTTTAATGACATTTGTCTGTATCTGTGATATGGAGATTCAGAAACAGCTTTATAAAGGCTGGAAAATGGCAGCCTTTGTGATTCTGGCAATTCTTGCCTGTCTGTTCCGCAACAACATGGTCTATGGACTGGCTTTGATGGAAATAGGACTTTTCATGATCGTGGTATGGCGGATACACAGGAAAAAAGTCATAAAACCACTAGCTGGCGTTTGTGCTGTGATTGCAGTGGTGATTGTCGGAAGCCATCTTGGTTTTGCCGGTCTTGAAAATACATTTCATGCGCTTAAAGGAAGTAAGGCTGAGATGCTGAGTCTTCCTATGCAGCAGATGGCCAGAGCTTATGTGCGCCATACAGATGAGCTGGATGAGGAAGACCGGATGGAGATGGAACAGTTTTTTGAAAAAGGCTGGCTGACACGATACAGATATTATTTGTCAGATCCGGTAAAAAAAGGTATGAACATGGAACTGGTAGAGGATGAACCCGTAGAGTTTTTAAAACTGTGGGCGCGGCTTGGAAAGCAGTTCCCATCAGAATATATAGAAGCCCCTCTTTATAATACTTTTGGACTCTGGTATCTGGGCGGCGATTCCAGCTGCTATATGGAATATAAGATGACCATTTCCTTTGACGAGAAGCATCATGTGGAATTGCAGAGCAAGCTTCCGGCTGCCCAGTCATATTATTCCTGGTTCCAGGATCAGAACCTGCACCGGTATCTGCCAGGCGTCAGCATGATTTTTTATACATCCTTTTATCTGTGGCTGATCCTGTTATGTGGCTGGTATCTGCTGGTGCAGAAGCGGTATACGCATCTGTTTGGCACTGTATTTTTACTGGCTTATGGGGCAACGCTGGTATTTGGCCCCTGCATTCTGCCCCGCTATTGTCTGGGGCTGATGGTAAGCGCACCGGTTCTGGCGGCGGTGACATTTATAAAACAAAAAGAAATGTGAGAAATTTTAGGTTTGACACGCCGCATAAATTGTGCTAGAATAACTCCTACAATATCCAGTAAGGGCCTGTACTGGTTTCGACAGGGGTCATGCAGCTGGTGAAGCTATCCCTATGCGATGGGTTAAATGGCAAAATTAAAATTAAACGCTGAAGATAATTTAGCATACGCTGCCTAATGGCAGCTGTCAGCCCTAGTGCACTCACACATTAGGAACCTGGCATCGACTATGTGAGAAACGACACATGCAAAGCTTTGAGCATGCGGGCGTATCATGAAGCTACTAAAGTGTTCAGGGTGTTAGTTCCCGGGGCATGGAGGGAATGTCAAAGAACTGACTATGATAGTAGAAGAACAGGGAATTGATTTTTGGACACGGGTTCAAATCCCGTCAGGTCCACTTAAAGTGCTACAGTGCCTTGGTGAATGGTGCTGTAGCACTTTTTTTGTCTGTCGTGCCATACAGCATTAAAACAAACTGGATGGAAAGATGGATTTACGTGTGCTGAATATATATCTGGGAGATATGAAGGATGCCATTTATCATCCACCGACCTATTTTGATAATCAATATGAGGACGAATGGTTAACCGATAAAACTGCCATCCAGATGATCCGTGATGTGGATCATTCGGAGGTAATAAGCGCTCGTCTGATTGACAGTCCGGTATTAGGGCCGATATCTCCGAAAGAATTGTCTGGTGGAGTGAAAACCCTGATATTGATTGCTTACGACACTGGAAACAAGGTTTTTAATGCTTCGGCCTGTGGAGATAACTGTGCTCAGTGGCTTTTACGGTTAGGAGAACAGAAAGAAGTGACAATTAATCTGAGGCATGTGATGAATTTTGGTAATGTGCCATTTCAGATTAAGATCTTAAATACAGACAGTATCGTAACGAATATGTTGGAATTTGTCCAGATTGCTGGAAATTTTGTATAGGTAGGGACTATGAGGGGAAAACGACCTTAATCAATATGCTGAGACAGGCGGAAAATCTTGGTAATTCCAGTGGAATTGAAGTAAGCTGCGATGTGCCGTGCAGAATTTTGGAAGGTTCAAATTGGAAACTGATTTTAGAACATACGGAAAACAGTATATTTTTCATTGATGAAGAAAATGTTTTTGTTCATACCGTTGAATTTGTATCTTGTGTAAAAGATTCTGGTAATTATTTTGTACTGATCACCAGGGAGAATCTATACGGACTTCCATATAGTGTAGAAGAAATATATGGAATTCATTCAGCGGGAAAGTATCAGAATACCAGGAAAATATATCAGCAGATGTATCAGATCTATTCTAAGTTTCAAAATCTTCCGGTGCATCCAGATAAAATCATTGTGGAAGATTCCAATTCTGGATATGAATTAATACCAAAAGACAAAATTAAACCCTGTATATCTGCATGATAAAATCAAACATACGATCATAAACGTGATGCAGGACATTATATTATAAGTTACTTACAGTAACATCATTTACATCATAGGAGGACATCATCATGAAAAGCGCATTGACAAGAACCCAGGCATTGGAGCTTCTTTGCAAATACAACAAGGAGCCATTTCATCGTCTTCATGGACTGACGGTAGAAGGAACTATGAGATGGTATGCGAAGGAACTGGGCTATGGAGAGGATGAAGAGTTCTGGGGACAGGTGGGATTGCTTCATGACATTGATTTTGAACTATATCCAGAGCAGCATTGTGTGAAGGCACCGGAACTGTTAAGAGAGGCTGGTGTCGGTGAAGACATGATCCATGCCATCGTCAGTCATGGTTATGGTATCTGTGTGGATGTGGTACCGGAACATGAGATGGAGAAAGTTCTGTTTGCCGCAGACGAACTGACGGGACTAATCGGGGCAGCAGCGAAGATGCGCCCGTCCAAGAGCGTGATGGATATGGAGGTTTCCAGCTTAAAAAAGAAGTTCAAAGATAAGAAGTTCGCAGCTGGCTGTTCCCGTGATGTGATCAAGCAGGGGGCAGAGCAGCTTGGATGGACGTTAGAGGAACTGATGGAGAAAACGATTCTGGCTATGCGTTCATGCGAAAACTCAGTCCAGGTGGAGATGGAAACCTTGGTGTAGCCCACAGGCGGACACTTGTAAGCCTGTGGCGAAAAAACTGCTTGACAGATCAACAGAAGAGGAGTATTATCCACATAAAACTGTCTCAAAAGACAGACACGCTGATATAGGAGAATACGATTATGAAGAAGGTAGTGAAATTTGGCGGAAGCTCTCTGGCGAGCGCAAAGCAGTTTAAAAAGGTGGGTGACATCATCCGCAGTGATAAGTCCAGACGTTATGTGGTTCCGTCTGCACCAGGTAAGAGAAACGACAAAGACGAGAAAGTAACGGATCTGTTATATGAGTGCTACGATGCAGCAGCATCTGGCAGCGCTTATAAAAAAATCCTGGAGAAGATCAAAAAGAGATACGAAGAGATCATTGATGGACTGGATCTGAATCTGAATCTGGATCACGAGTTTGATAAAATCGAGGAGAACTTTCTGGCGAAGGTCGGCAGAGATTACGCGGCTTCCAGAGGTGAGTATCTGAATGGTCTGGTGATGGCAGAGTACTTAGGTTATGAGTTCATCGATCCGGCTGAAGTGATCTTCTTTGATGAGCATGGCGTATTTGAGCCAGAGACTACCAACAAGGAACTAGCTGAGAGACTGGAGCATGTGGAGAGAGCCGTTATCCCAGGCTTCTATGGTTCCAAGCATGACGGTTCTGTTAAGACATTTTCCAGAGGTGGTTCTGATGTAACTGGTTCCATCGTGGCAAAGGCCATTCATGCAGACATGTATGAGAACTGGACCGATGTATCTGGTTTCCTGGTTACAGACCCAAGAGTAGTCAAAGATCCAGAGGTGATCGAGACCATCACTTACAGAGAGCTTCGTGAACTGGCATACATGGGCGCAAGCGTTCTTCATGAGGATGCCATCTTCCCGGTACGTAAAGAGGGAATCCCGATCAACATCCGCAATACCAACAAGCCGGAGGACAAGGGAACTCTGATTGTAGAGAGTACCTGCAGAAAGCCAAAATACACCATTACCGGAATTGCTGGTAAGAAGGGCTTCTGTTCTATCAATGTTGAGAAAGCCATGATGAATGCAGAGGTTGGGTTCTGCCGCAAAGTGCTTCAGGTCTTTGAAAATTATGGAATTTCCATTGAACATATGCCATCTGGTATCGACACCATGACTATTTTCGTTCATCAGTCTGAGTTCGAAGAGTTTGAGCAGTCTGTGATCGCCGGCATCCACAGAGCCGTAGAGCCGGATTTCGTAGAGATGGAATCCGATCTGGCGCTGATCGCTGTGGTTGGACGGGGCATGAAGGCCAACCGAGGAACTTCCGGACGGATCTTCTCTGCACTGGCTCACGCAAGAGTCAATGTGAAGATGATCGACCAGGGCTCCAGTGAACTGAACATCATCATCGGTGTGAAAAACTCGGATTTTGAGGCTGCCATCAAGGCAATTTATGATATCTTTATCACAACTGAACTGTAAATGAAATGCGGGGGCGGTGCCGGAAGGTGCTGCCCCTGTTATGATTTCCATTGAATAGAAAATTTCCATAACCCAGCTACTTGAATTTCTCACCAAGATAGTGTAAATTAGTGGTGGAAATGTAACTATTCAGTAGGTCTGCGCACATGCTGCGCTGACCGTAAGAACACATAGGCTAGAAAGCAAAAATCCCATCAGCGAAGCTGATCTGGAATGGATTTTTGCTCGTAACTATGAAGGTACTGAGTAGTTACGTGGAAATAAAACTATTTACTTGGAGGTAAGTGATCATGGAAGAGGCAGCAAAATTATTTGATATGAAGGTACTTCATGTAGGAATCAATGCGACAGGTGAAGAGCAGGCTCTTGGCTGGGCAGGGGAATTCTTAAAGTTCTTCGATCTGCCAACCAAGAACGGCAACAGCTCCGTATTCGCAGGTACTCTCGTTGAGATCATGAAAGGAAACGGACGTGGAACCGTAGGCCATATCGCTTTTGGTGTAAACGATGTTGACAAAGCCGTTGAGTATTTCAAAGAGCGTGGTGCAAACCCGATCGAGGAGACCAGAAAGGTCGTAGATGGCAAGACAACATTTGTTTACTTAGATAAAGAGATCGCAGGCTTTGCAATCCACTTAAATCTGGTAAAATAATGAGTAATGTTGTAATTGTAGGCGGAGGCGCGGCCGGCATGGCCGCAGCCATTGCCGCTGCAGGAATCGGACATGAAGTCCACTTATATGAGAAAAATGAAAAACTGGGGAAAAAGGTCTACATTACCGGAAAGGGCCGTTGTAATGTAACGAACGCCTGCGACATGGAGACTATGCTGCAGAACGTGGTGACCAATCCCCGTTTTTTATATAGTAGTTTTTATGGGTTCACTAACCAGGATATTATGGATCTTCTGGAACGGAACGGCTGTCCATTAAAGACGGAGCGCGGGAACCGGGTATTTCCGGTATCAGATAAGTCTTCTGATGTGATCTCTGCTTTAAGCCGTCAGATGCGGGATCTGAATGTGGATGTCCATCTGCATTCAGAGGTGAAGGATCTGTTGATAGAGGACGGACACTGTGTGGGAATCCGGCTGAAGAAAAATAATACCAAAGTTTTTGCGGATTCTGTGATCGTGGCAACGGGAGGCATGTCCTATCAGGCCACCGGCTCTACGGGAGATGGTTATGATTTTGCAAAAGAATGCGGCCATACAGTTACAGAGCTGTCTCCGGCTTTAGTGCCATTTGAAGCAGCAGAGGATGATGTACGCAGTCTTCAGGGAGTGTCGTTACGGAATATTGAGGCAGTGATCTACGATGGGAAGAAAGAACTCTACAGGGAATTTGGCGAGATGTTATTTACCCATTTTGGAGTCAGTGGTCCGGTGCTTTTGAGTGCCAGCAGTTATGTAGCCAAAGCCATCCGCAAGCATCCTTTAAAACTGGTGATTGATTTAAAGCCAGCCTTAACCGAGGAACAGCTGGATACCAGGATTCTGCGGGATTTTGAAGGATTTCTGAATAAACAGTTTAAGAATTCTCTGGCACATCTGCTGCCATCTAAGATGATCCCGGTGGTGATCTCACGAAGCGGAATTTCTCCGGATAAAAAGGTCAACGAGATCACCAAACAGGAGCGAGCGGCTCTGGTTTCTGTTTTAAAACAATTCCAGGTAACCTTAACCGGACTTCGGGATTACAAAGAAGCTATTATCACCCAGGGCGGTATTTCTGTGAAGGAGATTAATCCCACTACCATGGAATCTAAGAAGGTTTCCGGCCTTTATTTTGCCGGAGAAGTGCTGGATCTGGATGCAGTGACGGGTGGCTTTAACCTTCAGATCGCCTGGTCCACCGGATGGGCGGCGGGTTCCCATATTGAATACTGTTAAAGGAGAATATATTTTTCATGTCATCAACGTATAATATTGCCATTGACGGACCTGCAGGTGCAGGCAAAAGCACGATCGCCAAGCTTGTAGCGGCAAAGCTGGGATTTATTTATGTGGATACCGGAGCCATGTACCGGGCGATGGCACTTTACTTTTTAGAGAATGGCATCCAGCCGGAAGACGAAGAAAAAGTGTCTGCTGCATGCGGACAGATTGACATTTCCCTCCGCTATCAGGAAGGCGTTCAGCAGGTGATCTTAAACGGCAGGGATGTGTCCGGCAAGATCCGCACAGAAGCGGTGGGCAATGCTGCATCGGTGGTATCTGCTTACCGGGCTGTCCGTCAGGCGCTTCTGGCATTACAGCAAAATCTGGCAAAGACATCCAATGTGATCATGGATGGCCGTGATATCGGTACCTGTGTGCTCCCGAACGCACAGACCAAGATCTATCTGACGGCTTCCAGTCATGTGCGGGCCGTCAGAAGGTACAAAGAACTGACAGAGAAAGGTCAGATGTGTAATCTGGAAGAAATTGAGCAAGATATTATTGACCGGGATTATCGGGATATGCACCGGGAGATTGCGCCTTTGACCCAGGCGGCGGACGCGGTGCTTCTGGATTCCTCTGAGATGACTATCGATCAGGTGGTGGACGGCATTATTGGAGCAGCCAGAGAGCGGGGACTTGCCTGATGGAAGTGATCGTAGCGAAAACCGCCGGATTCTGCTTTGGCGTAGAGAGAGCAGTCAATCAGGTTTATGACCAGATAAAACATGGAAGCGGCCCGATTTACACGTTAGGTCCCATTATCCATAATGAAGGGGTGGTGCGGGATCTGGAGGAAAAAGGTGTGAAGGTCCTGAATTCAGAGAATGAGATTTCAGCTTTGACAGAGGGGACCGTGATCATCCGCTCCCACGGCGTGGGAAAACACATTTATGATATGCTGAAGGCACAGGGAGTCCAGATCGTGGATGCTACCTGTCCTTTTGTCAAGAAGATACACCGGATCGTCCAGGAACAGAATCTTCAGGGCAGACGGGTGATCATTATTGGCGATGAGACCCATCCGGAAGTGGAGGGCATCAAAGGATGGGGCGATGCGCGCACAATGGTCGTAAAAAATGAGGAACAGATGGAAAAACTGCCATCCTTCACAGGTGAAAAGCTGTGTATCGTATCCCAGACGACATTTAATTACAATAAATTTAAAGATTTAGTTGAAAAATTTGAGAAAAAGGGTTATGATATACTTGTTTTAAATACGATTTGCAATGCAACACAGGAAAGACAAGTGGAAGCTGAACGTATAGCTTCGCAGGTAGATGCTATGATCGTCATCGGCGGGAAGAATAGTTCTAACACCCGCAAACTGTACGAGATATGCCAAAAAGAGTGTAAGGATACTTATTACATTCAGACACTGGACGATTTGAATCCTGAGAGTGTAAATTCTGTGCGCAGCGTAGGTATTACAGCAGGGGCTTCGACCCCCAAGAAAATCATTGAGGAGGTTCATACTAATGTCAGAATTAAGTTTTGAACAAATGTTAGAGGAATCATTAAAAACAATACGTACAGGAGAGATTGTCACTGGTAAGGTCATCGATGTAAAAGAAGATGAGATCGTTTTAAATATCGGCTACAAATCCGATGGCATCATCCCGAGAAACGAGTATACCAATGAGTCCGGCGTAGATTTAAGAGATCTTGTTCACGTAGGTGACGAGATGGAAGCAAAGGTTGTAAAAGTAAACGATGGCGAGGGCCAGGTTGCATTATCTTATAAGAGACTGGCTGCTGACAGAGGTAATAAGAAGTTAGAGGATGCATTTAATAACCATGAGGTTCTGACCGCTAAAGTTGCTCAGGTTCTGGACGGTGGTTTAAGCGTTGTTGTAGATGAGGCCAGAGTATTCATCCCAGCAAGCCTGGTATCCGATACTTATGAGAAAGATTTATCCAAGTATGCTGGTCAGGATATCGAATTCGTGATCACTGAGTTCAATCCTCGCAGAAGAAGAATCATCGGCGACAGAAAACAGCTGATGGTTGCTAAGAAAGCAGAGCTTCAGAAAGAGTTATTCGAGAAGATCCATGCTGGCGATGTTGTAGAAGGTGTGATTAAGAATGTAACTGATTTCGGTGCATTCATCGATTTAGGCGGAGCAGATGGTCTGCTTCACATCTCCGAGATGTCCTGGGGCCGTGTAGAGAATCCTAAGAAGGTATTCAAGGCAGGCGAGAAGATCAAAGTTCTGATCAAAGAGATCAACGGCGAGAAGATCGCGTTAAGCTTAAAGTTCCCAGAGCAGAACCCATGGGCTAACGCAGCAGAGAAGTATGCAGTTGGCAACGTAGTAACAGGTCGTGTAGCACGTATGACTGACTTCGGCGCATTCGTTGAGTTAGAGCCAGGCGTAGATGCATTACTGCATGTATCCCAGATCTCCAGAGAACATGTGGAAAAACCTTCAGATGTTCTGAGTGTAGGTCAGGTAATCACAGCAAAAGTTGTTGATTTCAACGGCGAAGAGAAAAAAATCAGCCTGAGCATGAAAGCTCTGGAGCCTGCAGCTGAAGAAGCAGCAGAGGAAGAGTAATTTGTAGCTGAACAAAGAGATCTGACAGATCATAAATTTATGTAAGCAAAAGATAAGCCACCCGATATGCAAAACAGTATGTCGGGTGGTTTTATGCATATGACAAAACGAAATCCGTGATTGCGTGTGTGACAATCGCGGATTTTTTCTATATTATAATCAAACATTCAAAAATGTTTATTGTAGCACATGAGAAAGCAGATGGTTTAAGTATTTTAGAAGTTGTTCCTGATCTTCATCAAAATCTTCCGGCAAAAGAAACCAGCTGTTTTTTTCCTTACGCTCATCCCGGAAAGCCGGAGTGAAAAGTTCTTCGTACTGGGGATAAAAGCATCCGTTTACTTTTTTACAGCAGTTGTCCGGCGTCGCTTTCTCGCGGTGATCTT